>Ga0351857_1224_pt1 | contig 10362 bp, 7 predicted proteins | sample BONcelHFGM3001D9_FD_206801 | JGI IMG/M metagenome (GOLD analysis project Ga0351857, IMG submission 206801) | Enriched cells from coal bed in the Powder River Basin, Montana, United States - BONCAT cells FGM rep2 HSBNCT.FGM.300.1.D9 ... | reverse complement strand
GGCGGCATACACAGGCAGCGCTTGGCTTGGCATACTGCTGGGCGGTCTGCTGGGCGGTCTGGGCGCAATGGTCATCGCATATCTCGGCGTCTCCCGCAAGCAGGACCAGGCGGTAGTTGGCATCATATTCAACATATTCGCGCTGGGGCTGACCAGCTATATGTACCGCGTGCTGTTCGGTGTGGCGACAAACCCGCCGCAGGTGGAGATTATTCCAGCGGTGAAAATACCGCTGTTAAACCAGATACCCGTGCTGGGCGAGATACTGTTCTCACAGAACCTGTTGGTATACCTCGCGGTGCTGCTGACTGTGGTTGTGTGGTATACGCTGTTTCGCACCAAGCTGGGGCTGCAGCTGCGCGCCACGGGCGAGAACCCGCGCGCGGCACAGGCCAGCGGCATCGACGTCATCAAGATGCGCTACGGCGCGCTGTTCTTCTGCGGCACGATGGCGGGCATCGGCGGCGCGTTCCTGACGGTGGCCATCGTGGGGCGGTATATGGAAAACATCAGCGCAGGACGCGGGTTCATCGCCCTGTCCATCACAATATTTAGCCGCTGGCACCCCGTGTATGCGATGCTGGGCGCGTTCCTGTTCGGATTGGTGGATGCGCTGCAGCTGCGGCTGCAAGCGGGCGGCGTAGATCTGCCGTATCAATTCATGGTCATGCTGCCGTATGTGGTGACACTACTTAGCATCATGTTGTTCGGCAGAAACATCCACACACCCAAAGCACTGGGCCGCGTGTATGAAAAGGAAGGGCGGTAAGAGTATGGTATATCGCAAATGGAGCGAGATGACAGCAGCAGATATTCAAAGCACCGCACAAGCGGGAGCCATAGCCGTGCTGCCCATCGGCGCGATAGAACAGCACGGGCCGCACCTGCCAGTGGGTACCGACAGTCTGATCGGGCAGGCCTGCACGGAAACGGCGCTGGCAGGGACGCAGACGAAGGAGACGTTTCTGCTGCTGCCGCATATCAGCTATGGCCTGAGCGTGGAGCATGATGGCTATGCAGGTACAGTCACACTCAGCCCGCAGACGGTGCTAAGCATGCTGACGGAAATCGGCGCATCCGTCGCACTGGCGGGCATCCGGCATCTAATCATCGTCACAGGGCATGGTGGCAACGAGCATATCATCGAGGTGGCTGCCCGCGAGATCAGGCGCACTCATCAGCTTAATGTGTTCTGTGTGGAGCTGTTTCGCTGCATAGACGGGCTGGGCGTGTCGGACGACGACATCCACGCGGGGCAATTTGAGACCAGCGTAATGCTGCACCTGCGCCCCGAACTGGTGGATGAATCGCACATCGACGAAGGCCTTGCGGCCTCATTGGAACGCTGGGCTAAACTGGCGGATCATCGAACTTATACCACTCAGACATGGCTGACAGCGGACGTCGCGGTGAATGGCGTGGTGGGCGCTCCGCATAAGGCAACCCGCACTTTGGGCGAAGACTGGCTAACACGGCTTAGCGCACGGCTGTCGCAAACGCTGGACGTGATTGCAAAAACGGTAAACAGCTGATAATACTCAGCTTTACAAAATTATAAAATGGAGGCTAGGAAAAAATGAAGAGATCAATGTTACTTTGCATCCTTGCTGCGCTGGTGATTTTCACAATGGCGTTGGGCACTGCGTGTGCACCGGCCGCACCTGCTGCGACAGAAGCACCTGTTGCAACGGAAGCGCCCGAAGAACCCGCCCCGGATGAAGAGCCTGTGGAAGAGCCCACAGAAGAGCCTGCGGCACCGGCTATGTCCAAAATTGCGCTGCTGCTGCCCGGCTCGATCACCGATCAGTCTTGGAACACCAGTGCCTACAACGGTCTGGAAATACTGAAGGGCGAGGGTTATGAGACAGCGTTCACCGAGAACGTGGAAGTCGCGAATATCGAAGCGGCCTTCCGCAACTATGCAAACGAAGGCTATGAACTGATCATCGGCCACGGCTTCCAGTTCGGCGATGCGGCGATCCGCGTGGCCGAGGAGTATCCTGATAAATACTTCTTCGTATTCGGCAAGAAGCCGGACGGCGATGCTCCGGCGAACGTGGGCTTTGTGGATCAAAAGGAATTTGAAGGCGCATACCTGTGCGGCGCGCTGGCGGCTTCTGTGAGCAAGACAGGCACCATCGGCTTCCTCGGCGGCATCGAAGGTCCCTCGCAGCAGGCCAACCAGAATGCCTACACCGAAGGTGCGAAATCCGTGAACGCGGATATCACCGTGCTGGGCATCATGGCTGGTACGTTCAGCGATCCTGCCAAGGGCAAGGAAGCTGCTCTCGCGCAGATTGAACAGGGTGCGGATGTTGTGATGCATACCTGCGACACCACCGGTCTTGGTCTGATTGAAGCAGCTAAGGAAAAGGGCGTGTTCATCATCGGCTACGGCGCGGATCAGAACGAGCTCGCGCCCGACCTGATGCTCACCTCGCTGACCGCTTCCATCCCGGATGTGATCGCGAGCCAGGTAGACCGAATCGCTTCCGGTGCGTTCAGCGGCGTTTGGAAGCCCGGCGTGTCGGACGGCATCATCGGCATCGCGCCGTTTGGTTCCTCTGTGCCTGCAGAAGTGGCAGCTGCTATCGACGCGCTCAAAACCAAGGTTGTTTCCGGCGAAATCACTGTGACGGAGTCCTACGAATAGATCTAAATTAAATTGAAGGGAGAGACCCGGCGGGCAGCCCGTCCGCCGGGCTTTCTTCTATCAACTTAGAAAGGGATGGTTCCAAATGGCTGACTTATCTGTGGAATTCTGCGGGCTTAAGCACATTAACCCATTTGTGGTGGCGGCTTCGCCCTCGTCCGACAGCCGGGAGAAGGTGAGGCGTGCGCTGGATGCCGGATGGGCGGGCGTCGTGTTCAAAACCACTGCGACCACCGCGCACAGCCCGTCGCTGGCGGAGCCAAATATGGCGGCCGTTCCGCTGCTGGGACAGCGACGATACGGATTTTACAACATCGATCTGATATCGGAGCGCAGCATTGCGCACATTCAGGAGGATATCGCATATTTCAAACGTCACTATCCTGACCGGATACTGACGGGCAGCATTATGGCGGACAACCACGAGGACTGGCAGCTGCTGGTGAACGCACTGGAGGACACGGGTGCGGATATGATCGAATGCAGCATGTCCTGCCCGCAGGGGGAGCATAGCCTCGTGACCAAAGGCGCTGCGCGAGACGCGATACCCGCAGCGGACGCGGAGCTGATGCGAGAAACCACCGCGTGGATTAAAGCCTGCACAAAAAAGGATACGCCGGTGATTGTGAAGATGACACCCAACGTCACGGATATCTGCGCCATTGCGAACGGTGCGGCGGCGGGCGGTGCGGACGCAATCTGCGCCATTGACACAGTGCGTGCGTTCATCGGACTGGACTTGGAGAACGAGGGAAAACCGTTGCTGAATGTGGACGGATACTCCACATGGGGTGGGTTATCCGGCCCCGCCATTAAGCCAATTGCACTGGGCTGTGTGAGCAGGCTGGCCAAGGAAACTGCGCTGCCTATCGCGGGAGTGGGCGGCATCAGCGGCTGGCGCGACGCGGCAGAGTTTTTGCTGCTGGGCGCGGCCACGGTACAGGTGTGTACTGCCATCACGCGCCATGGTTTTTCGATGGTCGGGCAGATGAGCGAAGGTCTCAGCGACTACATAGACAGGATGGGCTTTGCGGCGGTGTCCGATGCCCCGGCGCTTTTTGAGCCTTTGAATCAGGCTCTTGCCGCCGCTGCCAAAGCCCCACAGCACGAACAGCACGATCATGCCCTGCAGCACGCTCACCAGCGTCACCGGCACGCCGGTGCTCACCTGAGCGATCTCCGCGCCCACGGTGAGGCTGGACATCAGCAACCCCGCGATCACAATACCCGCCGGATGCATCAGCCCAAGCAGCGCCACCACCACGCCCGATATACCGTAGCCGCCCGCCAGCCCTTCCATCAACCGGAACTGCACACCGAACACTTCAATGGAACCTGCAAACCCCGCAAACGCACCGCTGATCAGCATCACGTATATGTAGTAATTCTTTGCGTCAATGCCGCCGTAGCACGCGGCCCTGCTGCTGCCGCCCAACACGCGCACGTTGTAGCCAAAGCGGGTGCGGTTCAGCAGTATAAACAGCAGCACCACGCAGCCAAGAGCGATGATGATGCCGATGTGAGCGCGCATGCTCTCCATCAGCCGGGGCAGCCGCAGCACCTTGTCGAGCTGTGCGGACTGCGGCATGATGCCGCCCGGTTCCTTGAGCGGCCCGCCCACCAAAAAGCCGATCAGCTGCACGGCGATATAGTTGAGCAGCAGCGTGGTGATAATTTCGTTGGCCTTAAAGCGCGCCTTGAAGAAACCCGCGATGCCGCCCCACAGGCCTCCCAGCGCCGCACCCGCCAGCATACCCGCGACAGGCGTGAATGCGCCCAGCAAATCGCCGATAGGTGAGGTGCCAATCAGCACCGCGCCCAGCGCGCCCATATACATTTGACCCTCGCCCCCAAGGTTGGTCAGCTTCGCTTTGCCTGCCACCGCCACGCCGACCGCAACGATTATTATGGGCGTGGCCTTGATGAGTATCTCGGCAATATTCTGCAAGTTGGAAAACGGATCCAGCAGCAGCTTTTTATATGTCTCCGCCACGTCCGCGTTCATGCTGATGACGAACACGGAACCCACTGCCAGCGCCGCGACAACCGCCGCCGCAATCATCAGCACGGTTTTTAGCGGTCTGCGTATTCTCTCGTTATTCCATAAACGCATGATGCCCTCAATCGCTTTCATGCGCCTTGTACCCCCATCATCATGCGGCCGATCTCATTGACACTGAACTCGTCCGGCTTTACCTCGCCCACAATCCTTCCGCGATACAGCACAATCAGCCGGTCGGCCAGATAGAACAGCTCCTCGAAGTCGCCCGAGAAGAACACCACCGCGATGCCGCTCTGCGCCGCTTGAGCGATCTGCTCACGGATAAACCACGACGCCTTGATGTCCAGCCCGCGCGTGGGATAAGAGCACACCAGCACCTGCGGCTGCTTGTTCAACTCCCGCCCGAGGATGAACTTCTGCAAATTTCCGCCCGACAGGTTGCCCGTCCGCGCATCGATGCCCGTCGTACGCACATCGAAATCCGCCATCATGTCGCATGTCTGGCTTTTGATGCGTTTATAGTCCAGCAGGCCGTGCTTTTTGGGGCTGCATTTGGTACGCAGGCTCCAGTTCTCGTACAGAGGAAAGTCCTTGACGCTGCCCACCTCATTACGGTCTGCCGGCACATAGCCGATGTCTTTTTTGATGAATGCCCGCGCGCTGTGAGTGCCCACCGCCTTGCCGTTGATCCAGACCGTGCCGCTCTCGGCACAGCGTACACCTGTCAGCACCTCTGCCAGCTCGGCCTGGCCGTTGCCCTCCATGCTCGCCACGCCCACGATCTCGCCCTTTTTTACCGAAAACGTCACGCCGTTGAGCGTGGACACGCCGCGGTCGTCCAGCGCCGTTACATCCTCGATGCGTATCACTTCCGTGTCGGACTCTGCGGTTTGCCGCTGGGGGACAGCGACATCGCCGCCTACCATCATGCGGATGATCTTTTCCTTGTCCGCTTCCGCTGCCAGCATCTCGCCCTCCACATGGCCTTGGCTGAGTATCGTAATATGGTCGCTGATGGCCAGCACCTCGTCCAGCTTGTGGCTGATAAACACGATGCTTTTGCCCGCTGCCACCAGCTTACGTACCGTGTCGAACAGTATCTCGCATTCCTGCGGCGGCAGTACTGCCGTGGGTTCGTCCAAAATCAGCAGCTTCGCGCCCCGGTACAGCAGCTTCAATATCTCCACCCGCTGCTGCATTCCGATGGACAGCTTGTCCACCTGTGTGTGCGCATGCACCTCAATGCCGTACTGCACCCCCAGTGCGCTGATCTCCTTCTCCATCTCGCGCGCCTTGTTGCGCTTCCACCACGGCGCGTCCCCAATCAGGAATACGTTTTCGGCCGATGAGAACACATCTACCAGCATAAAATGCTGATGCACCATACCGATGCCCAGCGCCAGCGCCTTGCGCGGCGAGCGGATGTTAACCGGCACACCCTCCAGCTCCACGGTTCCCTCATCCTGCCGATACATGCCGTAGATAATGTTCATCAGCGTGCTCTTGCCTGCGCCGTTCTCTCCCAGCACTGCGTGCACCTCGCCCGGATATATCTTCAGATCGATATGGTCATTAGCCATGAAGGACCCAAAGCTTTTGCATATGCCCTTTAGCTCCAGCAACGGCTTTTTTACCGCCATCGTTTTACTCTCCCTTTTCTGGCATTCTATTTTGCTTACTCTGTGATACAAAAACAGCAATCGCGCTCATGGAATACCTTTGTATCCCGTCATCAGCGCCATTGCTGTTGCAATACCTAAACTATCTTTCTTATTACCCGTCTGCGGCCAGCTTTACCGCCGCTTTTTCCACCGCGTTCACGATCGTGATGTAACCGGTACACCGGCACAAGTTTCCCGACAGCGCGATTTTGATCTCCTCACGGCTGGGGCAGCTGTTTTTCAGCAGCAGCGCATATGCACTCAGTATCATGCCCGGTGTGCAAAACCCGCACTGCACAGCCCCTTCCTCCACAAAGCAGGTACGAATCACCTCCGCCATCGTATCCTCGTTCAGCCCCTCGATGGTAGTGAGCTGCCGTCCCTCAATCTGCCCCGCGACGAGCAGACATGAGGTAACTGGAACGGAGTCCAGCAGCACCGTGCATGCGCCGCACTCGCCGATACCGCAGCCCTCTTTGGTGCCCGTACGCCGCAGCACATCGCGCAACACGTCCAGCATCCGCTCACCCGGGTCCAGCAGCAGCTCGCAAAGCTCTCCGTTGAGGGTAAACGCAATGATTCTTTTTTCAGCCATCCATCTCCCCCCTTATCAGTTCCAGCAGCTTCCGCCTGCACAACCGCCTGCACACCGTATATTTGTATGCGGCATCCGGCGAATCGCCACATTCCGTCTTTACCCATTCCGCCAGTGCGTCCGCATAAGCGCTGATGTCCTCACGTGTTGGGTATTGCCCCAGCAGCCCGGCGGCCAGCTCTGAGAAGTCCGGCGGCCTCGGGAACACCGCACCGATGCTGAGCCGGAAATGCGTCAGCCGCTTATCCTCATCCTGCGCCACCGCCACCGCCAGCGTGAATCGCGACATGCACAGCGCTTCTCTGATCGCCACCTTGTGAAAGCAAGTGACCGCGCCCACAGGCAACTTGGGAACGGCTATCCCGACCAGCAGCTCGCCCGGCTGCAACACTGTCTTTTTCTGCGCCGGATCCCCAAAGTAACAGCTGCGAACCGACATTGTGCTGTGCTTCAGGCACGCCCTGTTTTCCTGAAAGAATTCGGCTATGAGCAGCTTTCGCACCGCTGTGCCCTTGCTCAATGTTACCATTGCGTCCAGCGCCATCAGCGCCGGTATGCAATCTCCCGCGGGGCAGGCGTTCACCGCATTGCCGCCGATCGTGCCCCGGTTGCGTATCTGCGGGCCGCCCACGCTGCCGCACGCCTTGGCCAGCAGCGGTATGTATTGATTGACCAGCGCGGATTCCGAAACCTCGGTCAACGATGCCGCGGGGCCGATCGTTATCACATCTCCATCGTCCGTGATGCCGCGCAGCTGCTCCACGCCGCTGATATCCACCAGCACCTTCTTTTCATACCAGTCCCTCGTGCGGGCTTTGGGAATGATGTCCGTTCCGCCCGCGATCACCACGGCGCAATCCGCATTTTCCTCCAACTGGCTCAGCGCCTGTGACAGCGTTTCTGCCCGATGATATCCGGCACATTTCATCTGCACCCCTCCGCTTCTGCCAAACTGATGATGCGCTCCGGGTCGGCAGGCAGGCTGCGCACCTTGCCCAGCTCACCCAGTGCTTGATTGACTGCATTGATGAATGCACCCGCACCCGGATCGAAGGACGGTTCACCCAGCGACCGTGCGCCGAACGGCCCGCGCTCGTCCGGATTCTCCACAATGATGGGGATCACCTCGCTGACGTCCAGCATCGTGGGCAGCTTATATTCATCAAAATTGCTGTGACCAATTTTTCCGCTGTTGTAAGCCAGATTCTCCGTCAGGCTGTAGCCCTGAGCCATCACCGCGCCGCCTTGCATTTGCCCCATCGCCATCTTGGGGTTGATCGCCCGCCCGATGTCGTGCGCCGCAGCCACCTTAATCACCCGTGTCTGTCCGGTGCACGTGTCCACCTCCACCTCCGCGCCGATGCACGAATAGGTGAACTGATAGAATGTATCGCCTTCGCCCGTCTTTTCATCAAAGGGCAGCTCTGGCACCACATACGTGCCGTTGGCCGCCGGAGTCATCCCGCAGAGGTAGCAGACAGACACCGATTCCTCGAAGGTGAGGCTCTGTCCACCGAACAGGAAGTTGCCGTTGTCGAACACCACCGCGTCTGCTTCGACTGTGTACTTCTTTGCGATGGCCTCTTTGAGTATCCGCTTGATACGCTCTGCCGCATTCACCACCGCGCTACCGCCAATGATTGTACCGCGAGAGGCAATGCATGCGCCCGTTACCGGGCTGCGGCTGCTGTCCGCCGGGTTGATGCTCACCCGGTCCGCATCGATACCCAGCGCTTCCGCCGCGATCTGGCACATCACCGTATGCAGCCCCTGTCCAATCTCCGTCAGCCCAATGGAGACCAGCACGCTGGCGTCCGCCTCCACCTCCACATAAGCCCGGCCCACATCCAGCAGTCCGGTACCGATACTGTTGCCTCGGTGGCTGAGCGACAGCCCCGCGCCGCGCCTTATGCTTTTGCCAACGTTCTCCTGTTTGTACCGCCAGTACTTGTCTTCAAACCCCAGCGCCTCTGCCACTTTGTCCAGCACGTCCAGCGCGCCCACATCGTGGAAGTCCATCAGCTGGCCGGTGCCGCTTATGTCACCCCGCTTCAGTATGTTCTGCCTGCGGAAGAGGTAAGGCGACATGCCCAGCTTTTCCGCCAGCTCCGTCAAACAGCATTCCCGTGCGAATATCGCCTGTGGGTTGCCGAACCCCCGAAACGAGCCGCAGACGGCGTTGTTGGTGAACACCGCGATAGAATGCGCGTACGTGTTCTCTATCAGGTAAGGACCGGAACCCAGCGAAACCCCCTTGAATATCACGCCCGGCGACATGTTGGTGTACGCACCGCCATCCGCTCTTGAGTCCATGTATATGCCGGTGATTTTACCGTCCCGTGTCGCGCCCGCCTTCACATGGAAGGAAAACGGATGCCGCTTATAGCTCTGTTCCACCGATTCCTCGCGCGTCAGCACATATTTCACCGGCCTGCCAGTGCGTATTGCCGCCAGTGCCGCCCGCACCGCCATCACCTCGGGGCTCTCCAGCTTGCCGCCAAACGAGCCGCCGCTTGTCACCGCAATGATGGTGACCTTGTTCATCGGTATCTTCAGACACCGCGTAATGGAAAGACGTGGCATAAATATATTTTGCAGGCACCCCTTTACGGTCACACCGCCCTCGCGCGGGCCGGGTATCGCCAGCACGGCTTCCGGCTCGATGTAGGCATGCTCCTGCAAGCACGTCTCATAATGCTCGTCCACTACTGCATCCGCAGCGGCCAGAGCCGTTTCCACATTGCCGATGCCCGCGTGGCACTCGGAGCAGATGTTGCGCGGATAGTTTGGGTTGATCACCTGTTCGTGATCGATGGCTTCCCACATGTCCAGCACGGCGGGTAATATCTCGTAGTCCACCTTCACCAGCGCTGCCGCCTGATGCGCCAGCTCCATCGTCTCCGCCACGGCCAGAGCCACCACATCTCCTCTGCCCAGCACGCGGTCGTCCGAAAACACAAACTGATCCTGCACCTCTTCGCCGATCACCTTGTCGCCCGGCATGTCCTTTGCGGTCAGCACACACGCAACACCGGGCAAGCTCAGTGCAGCGCTGGCGTCAATGCCGCGTATCCTTGCGTGCGGGTGACGGCTTTGTACGCCTTTGGCATAGAGCATTCCTTCCATATAAAGATCCGCGCCGTAAGCCGCCTTCCCGGTCAACTTGTCTTTGACGTCGATACGCATCTTATTCTGATTGATCGCCCGAAACTGCTCCACCATTGCTCCTAAAAAAAATAGAAGCGCTGGGTTATATCCAAGCGCTTCTGTGCTGCTTACAAGAGTGAGTATAGCAGCGTTATTCGTTTTGAGCTAAATCCGTATACTATTGATAGCTGATTCTCAAACTGATACGCAGTTAATCCTCTTTTATACCGGACGTATCAATTTTGCGGTACAATGTGGCAATGCCGATGCCCAGCTTTTCCGCAGCTGTCTGCTTGCCCTTCTT
>Ga0351857_1212_pt1 | contig 10825 bp, 7 predicted proteins | sample BONcelHFGM3001D9_FD_206801 | JGI IMG/M metagenome (GOLD analysis project Ga0351857, IMG submission 206801) | Enriched cells from coal bed in the Powder River Basin, Montana, United States - BONCAT cells FGM rep2 HSBNCT.FGM.300.1.D9 ... | reverse complement strand
GATCCGTGATCGCGATGCTGCTCATTCCCAGCGTCTTGGCGCGCGCCACCAAATCCGGAATGCGCGACGCGCCATCCAGCAGGCTGAATTCGGTATGCAGATGCAGATGCGCAAAGTCCATAAGTGTTAATCTCCTTATCACTCATCATACATGAATCGGGGCACTGATTCAAATATTTTGTCGTATCGGTAGACACGGTGTCCAAAAAAACGCACACAGTCAAAGCGGCCTGTGATATAATTTAATCTAATTCAACGGGAGGAAAGGCATGAAGAAAAGCCGTTTGTCCAAACGCAGAAGAGCAGCCTATACCGTGCTGACTGTATTATTCTGGCTGGCGGTCTGGCAGGCTGCGTCTATAATCGTGAATCAGTCACTGTTCATGCCGTCTCCGGCGGAAACCTTCGTGTCGCTGGGCGGGCTGATCGTGACGGATATTTTCTGGCTGAGCGTCGCCTTCACACTGTACCGTGTGGTTGTGGGCGTCGCCGTTTCCCTGATCCTTGGCATACTTCTGGCCTTTGCCGCATCGCATTCCGCTTTTATGGAGCAGCTGCTGCGCCCCGTCGTCGCCGCCACAAAGGCGACGCCCATCATGTCCGTGATCGTGCTGGCGCTCGTGTGGTTCACTTCCTCTGTCGTGCCAATTTTCGCATGCGTACTCCTGTGCTTTCCGATATTCTATACCAACACACTGGCTGGCCTGCGCTCGGTGGATATTCAGCTGCTGGAGATGGCGACGGTCTTCCGCGTAAAACGCGGCCACGTCATGACTGGCATCATCGTGCCCACCGTCCTGCCGCATTTCTATTCGGCTTTGGCGATGTGCCTCGGGTTTTCGTGGAAATCCGTGGTGGCGGCAGAGGTGCTGTCCAGCCCTAAGTACTCGCTCGGATACCGTTTGTATGAAACAAAGCTGTATCTGAATACGCCGGAGCTGTTTGCTTGGACGCTGGCCATCATCGTCATCAGTCTGATCGTCGAGAAGGGGCTCAAGCACTTGCTGCCACAGGGAGGCCGCCTATGAGCATACGAATTGAGGCGCTGACCAAACGGTTTGACGGTCCTGTCATATTCGACAATCTCAATCTGGAGATTCCTGCAGGGCGCATCGTGGCGCTGACGGGACGCTCCGGCTGCGGCAAGACCACCCTGCTGCGCATGATCGCCGGTATCGATACGGATTACTCGGGCCGCATAACCGGCGTGCCGGCAACAAAGTCTTTCATGTTTCAGGAGGACCGGCTGCTGCCGTGGTGCGACGTGCGCCAAAACCTTGCGTTTGTGCTGAAGGATTTGATGGACAGGGATAAGTTGCGTGACGTGACCGACAATATGCTGGCCGCGGTGGACCTCTCCGGACATGTACACAAGAAGCCGGACGAGCTCTCAGGCGGCATGCAGCGCCGCGTCGCGATGGCGCGTGCCTTTTGCTACCCTGCCGACCTGCTGGTGATGGATGAGCCGTTCAAGGGTTTTGACGCTGTGCTGACTGATGAGCTGATATCTCTATTTGAAAGGCTGTACGCGGATTCCGGCAAAACTGTGCTGCTGGTGTTGCACGAGCCGGATATCATTGCCCGGCTGGGGTGTGATGTGATCGACGTGCAGGCCTTGGCTGTGCCGTTACCCGGCAGTGCGCAGCGTGACGACAACCAGCTCGGGCCGGTTGAAAACGCGTAACGGAAAATGACTGTTGCCGAGGCCGCGGCTTACAACCAGCGATGTGTTGCCAACCTCATACAGGCCGCTGGTGTATTTGGGAAAAAAGCCCTGTCCCGGTGCGAACAGCCCGCCAATAAACGGCAACCGAATCTGCCCGCCGTGTGCGTGACCTGATAACACCAAATCCACCCCGCTTTCCGTATAATCATCGATGTATTCCGGATGGTGCGAAAGCAGCACACGAAAACCGGAGGTTTCCCCCGCCAGCTTTTCAAGCTCTTCTCTAAACTTTTCGTCACCTTCAAAGGTGGGGTCCTTCAAACCCAGCAGTTCAATGGCTTCGCCGTCCTTTTTCAGCGTCTTGTGGCTGTTGTCCAGCACTATGACACCAGCCTGCATCAGCCGTCCGCATAGTTCCTCGTACCGCCCGGAAAGCCATTCGTGGTTGCCGGATACATAATAAACAGGCGCGATATCCACTGCCTGCTCCGCAAACGCCATGGCCGGTTCCAGCTCTTTGCTGTGCCCGTCCATCAGGTCTCCCGTAATCACGATGATGTCCGGCGCGGCTGCTGAGCACAATTCAAGCAGCCGCTGCTGTGAACGCCCAAACGGCTTGCTTTGCAGATCGGACACCTGCAGTATCCGAAAACCGTCGAACGTCTGCGGCACATCCTCGTCAACCAACGCGATCTCTGTGATCACGATGTCGTTGTTTTGCCATATAAAAAAAACTGTGAGCACCAAGGCCACAGCGGCCAGTATAATCAGCATTCTGCGTTTATTCCTCTTTGTATTTACTTTCACTCTGCCCCTCTTCATAGGCTTACTATACCATGACAGCACAAAAAGCTCATTAATTAATCGGAAAAACGGGAAAACAAAAACTCCCGACGGGTACCCGGCAGGAGCTTCGGTGGGCTTTCGCCCGATCAGATGCGAATCAAATTATTCGGCCTGAACATTGGCAGCGCGAAGCTTGCTGCTGTTCCGGGGATCAGTTTCGACATCAAAAGTGACTCTCTGGCCTTCCGAAAGCGTTTTGAAGCCATCTGACTTAATGCTGGAGAAATGAACAAACACATCGTCTCCGCCTTCGTCGTTTGCGATAAATCCAAAACCCTTGCTCTCGTTAAACCACTTAACTGTACCTTTATACATCAAAGATACCTCCTTAAAAAATAGCGCATTCAGATATAAAAAAATCCACACCTGCCAGTAAACCATGAAACGAACGCATGACTTACAAAGCAACATGTGAATCGAATCGTACATCTGAACAACAATAGTATATTACCACAGACGCAGAATAATTCAAGCATTATTTCTCAGGTGGCTGTGATTTTTCATAATAATCCCTCCATATATATTTTAACATAAAAATCAAGCTCATAATAGCAGCGATGAGATACTCGTGCTGTGCGGCCGGGAGAATGGCCTTATGAATTCAATCTCTATGAATAGGAATATTAATATAGATAAACCAAATTGCTATTGATTATCATTCTGAATAGTGGTACAATATTTATAAAGTAAATGAGGAGGTAAATAAACATGAATAAGAATGTCGCTTCGCTGATTAACGAACAGATCAACAAGGAACTTTATTCGGCGTATTTGTATATCGATATCGCCAATTTCTACGCTGACGCTGGCCTGACCGGCTATGAAAACTGGTTTTATGTACAGGCACAGGAGGAACGCGACCACGCGATGCTGTTCCGCACCTACATGCTCAACAACGGCGAGAAAATAACCCTTACTGCTGTTGATGCGCCGGGTCAGGCGTATGCGGATTACATGGCCCCGCTCAAACTGACACTTTCCCATGAACAGACGGTGACAGCCTCCATAAACAACATATTTGCTATCGCTTATCAGGAGAAGGATTTTCGGGCCATGCAATTCCTCGACTGGTTCATAAAGGAACAGGGCGAGGAAGAAAAGAACGCGACCGACCTGATCCGCAAATACGAGCTCTTCGGCAGCGACTCAAAAGGCTTATACCTGCTCGACCAGGAGCTGGGCGCGCGCGTTTACGCTCCCCCGTCTCTGGTGCCGTGATGCGGCAGCCATAAACAAGCAGCACAAAACCGCCAGTCAATTCACCAATCTGGCGGTTTTTTTAATCTCATTGCCGTATGCTTTTTAGACGCCCTCAGTAGTACCGCTAAGCTTCCTCCGGCGGATATGGATGATGAAGAACACCAGCACAATGACGAATGACAGCGTTTGCGCAATGGCAATGCGCATCGTTTGCAGCTCGTCAAGGCCGCCCGCCGTCGTTATATGAAGTAGATTGATGCCCGCGTTGTTGACAAAGTGCGCCGCCATGCCTGCCCAAATGGATCCCGTCACTTTAAGCAGCATGCAATACTGAACAGCGAGCAGCGTGCTGGTGACGACCAGCAGCAGGCCGGACATGAACGCTCCCATCGCAGACTGCTCACCGTCGATGACATTGCGCACCGGCTGCGCGATATGCCAAATGCCAAACAGCACCGATGAGAACAGGCACGCCTTGAGAAACGAATGCTTTTCTTCCATCAGGCGCAGGAACAGGCCGCGGAATATGCCTTCCTCCATCACCACGTTGATGACATTGCCCACGATACAAATGAGAATGAACAGCATACCGCCCTGCATCGCCTTGTTGCCCTGAATCGCATAGCTGGTCACAAAGAACTTCAGCACAGGTTCATTGCCAGCCGCTGATTGTATCAGTATTTCTGCGCCGTAGGCCACAGCAAACACGCCGATGCCCAGCAGCAGGCCGAAAGCCAATCCTCTGACCGCCTGATTTGCGCGAAAGCCGATATCGGCCCATCTGTACTGCAGTCTCCCCACGGCAAATACCAGCAGCGCAATGCCGATCAGTTTGTGTATAAAAGCCTCGCCGATCACCGACTGATCCGTACGGATAATGAAATATTCGATAGCCCTAAATGCGAAACAAACCAGATAAAACAACAATATGAACAGCAGGGGCCGCAACTTGGCGTATTTCAGCATATATCACCTCAACACTGAATTATTACAAAATCCGAGTATGTAGTAACAGATACTGTTAACTGTTACAACCTTTTGCCTCCTCACAAAAAGAGGAGCGGTTAACCCCTCTCAGCTTGATGTCAACACCATTTCCAGGGGCACTGCCCCCGGACCCCCGCCACTTTTCTTGATACCCGTTCCGGGCACTTAGAAAAGTGGGAAAAGACATATGAAAATGCCATGAATATAGCATTTTCAGTGGGATTCTCAAGGGATGAGTCCCTTGAGCGGTAGTGTGGAGGCAGAGCCTCCACGGTCATAGACCTTTGTCAGCAGTCTGAAAGGGGCGGTTAACCCCTCTTTTTGTGAGTATTTCAAATTAGCGCCATGTTTCAATTTTAGCTTCGAACCGGCCTTGGGTGTCCTGCGGCACTTCAGCTTCCAGTACAATGGAGCCTTCCAGCCTGATCACAACGGCATTGCCTTCCATGCGCTTTGTAAACCACTTTGAAAGAATCACACGCCCGTATTCTGAGTCAACGGCATGGCGGTCCTTCAGGTCCACATACACAACGTCCTTGCGCCGTTTCAGCCAGCGAAGCGTGCGGATTACTTTGCCGCGCCCGTTCTCGCCGATTGCGCAAACCTCAACGCTTACGTTGCGCCATAGAATGAACAGCAGCATCAGCAAAACAGCCACGCCAAGCCCCGTCCAAAGCGGCCATAGGGCATGAGCCTTCTCCGGCGTGTACCGACCCGCCGCTATGGCCTCGTCTGTGATGGTCACCTCAATGATCTGCACATTGCCGTTGTCATCCATGACCTCCACAAGGTATGTTCCCGGTGCGATGTCCTCCAGCACCAGTGTGTCTGTCCATTCGCCGCCCGGCAGACGTATCTGTTTGCCGCCGCCGGTTATCACTTCTGGATCCATTACCACGTCGCCTGTTACCGGCTCCGGTGTATCATCACCCACTTCGGGTACAGCTTCCTGCCCGGCAATGATAAACGGCCCGAAGGTCTTGCTGGTCGTCAGCCCGAACGCGTTTTGCGCCATCGCGTGGATAAAATACGTTCCCGGTTCGTCCATTACGATGCTGTCTGTATAGCTTTCGTACAGCTTTTTGTCTTTACTGTCCGTACTTAGGGCAAACCCCTTCGACGTTATCTCCGACATATCATCCGTAAAGTTAAGCGTTGCTGTAATGGCTTCCGCTGAGGTCTCTCCAATCACATAAGGAGCGCTGTCGCAGCTGATCACAGGAGGCGTTTCATCCATTTCGGTCACCGCAACGCTGAACTTGGCGGTGTTGCCCGCTAGGTCCGTGATGTCAAATGCGTAGGAGCCGTTTTTGTCCGCAGTCCATGTGACTTCCTTAAGCCCCGTCAGCGCGACTTTCTTACCGTCCGGCGTGGTGATCGTGCGGTTGCCGCTGCTGCCGGGGTCGGTTAGCAGCGTCAGTGTGATGTCGGCTTTGCCGTTTGTCATCGTGACGGAAGAATCAGGCTCTGCCGGGGCCTGTTTGTCGATGCGTGCCAGATATCCCCCGAATTCCGCCTTGTTGGCGTACTCATCTTTGGCTTCAATAAACACATTATGTACGCCATTGGTCACAATCTTACTCGTTCCGGCCGCATATGCTTTGTCCTCCAGCGCGTAACGGAAGGTGACTGCCGAAGCGTCTTTGACGGATACCGCCGTCACGATGACATTCTGGTTTGTCCAGGTTCCTGCTGTATAGCCCTTTCCGTCCGCCGTTTTCATGGACACCAGCACATCCGTCGGGATGTCTTTGTCCACCGCGACGCGGCCCGAATAACCGTAATCGCTGGTGAATTCTCCATCCGAAGCACTCACCCTGAACTGCAGGTTAGTGATGCTACTTATCGCAGATGGTATGACGAATTCATATGTGGTCACCAGCAGGTCTGACGCCACCTGTTTCCACGTGCTGCCATTAAAATATTGCAGCGTGTAGGTCAGCAGGTCTCCGTCGATATCAAAGCCACTCCACATCACGGTGATGGTGGCTGAGCCGCCGTATCTCTGTCCGTTCACCGGCGTATGCACCACCGGCACATCCGGCGGGTCATTCGCGCTTAGCACCGTAACATTGACGGTTGCGGTGCCTGTTCTGCCGTGCCCGTCGGACATCGTGTATGAGAAGCTGTCTGCCCCGGCATACGTTGCGCCGGGCCGATAATTCAGCTGTCCGTTTTTGATTGTGGCCGTGCCGTGTGACGGCGTTCCCACCGATGTGACTGTAAATGCCGTACGGCTGTGCAACTCGTCCTGGTTCAGCGCGGAATCCGTATCGATATCCGTGTCGTTTGACAAAACGTTGATCAAAACCGCATCGCCGTCTGTCGTCTCCGCACTGTCACCCGCGGCCAGCGGGTTGTCGTTCACCTGCCGGACCGTAAGGTTCACCGTTGCCACGTCGGTGTATTCGCCGTCCGTCACGCAATAGGTAAAGCTGTCCGTTCCGTTGAAATCGTCGGCGGGCGTATAGCGTATCCCGCCAGTCTCCGTCACGGCTGTACCGTGCGCCGGCACCTGCACAACCCCATCCACAGACAACTCGCTGCTCTCCGTGTATTCTAAGCCTTCGAGGCTGCTGATGTCATCGATGTCCGTATCGTTGGACTGCACGTCTATCAGCACGCTGCTGTCCTCGTTCACTTCGCTAGTGTCGGTATATGCGGCTGGCGCGTCGTTCACTGGCGACACAATCACGGTGAGCGTCCCGGCATCCTCTTCACCCGCATCGTCCGTCACCGTATAGCTCAGCATATCCGTACCATTCCAGTCCGCATCCGGCTCATATGTAATGGTGCTGCCTAAAAGCGTGATCTCGCCATGCTGCGGGCCATCGCCTTCCCCTACCGAAACGGTCAGGCTGTCACCGTCCGTCAGTATGTCCGGGTCGCTGATCAGTCCGCTTACGTCGATATTAACCGCCGTATCTTCCGGCGATGTGACCGAGTCGTCAGCCGCTTCCGGCTTATCGTTCACCGGCGTCACCGTAATGCTTATTTCGGCGATATCGGTCAGCCCTTCTGCATCGCACATCCGGTAGCCCAAAATGAAGCTTCCATGATAGTTTTCCCCGGGGATATAGGTAACCGTACCGTCTGCTGATGCATCGAACGTACCGGGGAGCGAGTCAACGGACTCGGTGAACGCCACAAAGCTCAGCGTATCACCGGGGTCTCGATCCCTGTCGTTGGTTATTACGTTGAAGGTGACGGCCTCGTCCTCCGCCGTTGTCACAGCATCGTCTTTAGCCTCGGGCACGTCATTTTCCCCATCCTCCTCGATGGACAGGTATCCGGTGGAAGAACCGCCGTGCCCGTCCACCAGCACATAAGAGATCAGCTGCGTGCCCGGGAAGCCGGGACCGGGCGTGAATGTGATCACGCCGTCCAGCAGTAACAGTGTTCCGTAACCGTCGCCCACAAACGCGCAGGACTGCACCGCCAGCGAATCCAGCGAATGGAGTTCGTCCTCGTTGATGTCCGTATCGGCGTCGATATCCGTGTCGTTTTCCATCACATCCACACTCACCGGTATCTCGTCCGCCGTTTCGGCATAGTCGGTTTCGGCGGTCGGGTCGTCGTTCACCTGGCGTATGGTTACGGTGACCGTCGCCTTGTCCAACGCTTCTCCGTCGTCCACGTTATATTCGAACGTATCTGCGCCGTTGTAATCGTCATCGGGCGTGTAGAGAATCATCCCGCCGTCCACCTCGATGCTTCCGTGAGTCGGCGCCAGAAGGCCCGGCTCGTCGATCGAGACGGACAGGACCTCCGCTGACGGGTTCGCGTTGAGTCCCGGTGTCTGGTCAATGTCCGTATCTCCATCCAGCACATCGATGTGCGACGGCGTATCTTCGTTGATGACCGCACTGTCGTCGTCGGCCACCGGCGCGTCGTTCAACTGCTGTACAGTAATCGTGATGGTGCCCGTGTCAGACAGGCCCAAATCATCCGAAACCTTATAGACAAAGCTGTCCACACCATTCCAGTTTTCATCCGGCGTGTAGGTGATTTTCTCGCCCTCCACCGCCGCTGTGCCGTGAGACGCCTGCGTCAATATCTCGATATTCAGCGTGTCATCATTGGTGGCAATGTCCACCTCGCCGGTCAGCAAAGACCAGTCCTTGGAATAGCTGCTGCCTTCGCTGATGGCCGCGGAATCGTCCAGCGCCACCGGCGGGTCGTTAATCATGCTGACATTGACGGTAAACGTGCATTCCGTGTATCCGCCGTCTCCATCCGTTACGCGCAGCGTAATATCCGCCGCTCCGTTCTGATCATCCTTCGGGTTCACCGTCACCGTACGGCTTCCGCCCGTTGTCGGCGCAATCGTGACGTCGTCCAGCCCCACCATCAGCGGCCGGGTACTGTGCACCACCGTCACATTGAGAGCGTCAGATGCCGTTTCGATATCGGAAACTGCCAGGCTGTCCACACCGTCCGCGCTGTCTTCAATCAGATTCATGTCGTCCGGCTCAATCACAAAGACGGGCGGGTCATTCACGCTGGTCACCGTGATGTTGATCACTCCGGTGTCGCTTCCGCCGTGTCCGTCTGCAATTTCATACAATACCACATCACCGTCGAAGCTGTTGGCAAAGGGCGTGTATGTGAGTTTGTCTCCATCCTGCGTCAGTGTGCCGTGAGGCGTAACCAGTATCTCTGCCGAGACAAGTGATATGTCCGCAAGCAGATACATCTCGTCCTCGTTCAGCGTTTCCAGAGCATCCACGTCGGTATCGTTGTTCAGCGGAAAAATATCGATAGTGTTGTCCTCCGGCGTGGTCACATTGTCCTCTACCGCCACCGGGTTATCGTTTTCCTGGCTGATGGAGACAGTGACCGTTGCGGGAGTCAGTGCGTCCCCATCATCCGCATTGTATTCAAAAGTGTCCGTGCCGTTGTAGTTTTCGGACGGGGTATAGAGTATCTCCCCCTCTTCCACCACAATGGAACCATGTGACGGTGCCAGCATCCCCGGTTCGTCGATGGATATGGCTATCGACTCCAGTTCCGGATGGGCGTTCAGTCCTGCCGTCTTGTCCACATCGGTGTCGCCGTCCAGCACGTCGATGGATACGGGTGTATCCTCAGTGGTGTCAGCGCTGTCGTCGTCGGCTGCCGGCGCGTCGTTCACCTGTTCAACCGTTACCGTTACCGTTGCCTCGCCGCTCAGTGCCCCCAAGGCGTCTTTGGTAACATAAGTGAACGTCACCGGTCCGTTGTAGTCCGGCAATGGGTCTATATCGACGCTTTCACCGTCTGCCGACACGGTGATGACGGCGTCCGGGTCGTTGTCTGTCACCGAATCCACGTAGAGATGCTCGGAAGTCGGGTTCGTTTCCAGATCATCGTCCGTGTCGTTTTCCAGTACATCGAGCGAGGTCTGCTCGTCCTCATCGATAAAGAACGAATCGTTCACGGCTGCGGGCGCATCGTTGACGCTGTTGACCACGAATCCGAAGCTCGCCACATCGGTCAGCCCGTCCGGGTCGGTGGCCGTTATTGTAATCGTCGTGGACCCGTTCCATTTCATATACGGCTGAACGTCAATGTTCCGGTCGTTGCCGGACAGCGCATCGATGTGCAGACCGTACCGCACCAGTATCGGGTTGGTGCTGGCTGCGGCCAGTGTTACCTCCACCGACCCGTCCGTATTGTCCGTGTCATCGTCCACATCGGTGACGGTAAAAGGTATATTATTCTCCGGAACACCTTCGTTAACCTCATAGGACGGGTCTCCCTGATAGGTAATCACCGGCGCGTCATTCACTGGCGTCACATTGATCGTTACCGCAAAGTCGTATTCGTTGCTTCCTTCCGCTTCACCGTGATCCTTGATGCGGTAGACAAACGTATCGGCGGCGTTGCTGTCCTGATCCGTGGTGTAATAGATGTATTTTCCGTCTTCATCCAATTCAGCCGTGCCATGATCCGGCTCATCCACGATGCCGATGATCTCCAGGTCATCCGGCGTTGTCAGGTAGTCTACGTCGTCATTGGGTCTGACATCCAGCTCTGTGCGGACATCCTCGACCACTGTAAACGTGTCGTTGCCGTTGGCCGGCGGGTCATCCACCGAATCAACCGTTAATGTAAATTCATCGTAGCTCGTGAGCCCCTCGGTAT
>Ga0351857_1214_pt1 | contig 10987 bp, 9 predicted proteins | sample BONcelHFGM3001D9_FD_206801 | JGI IMG/M metagenome (GOLD analysis project Ga0351857, IMG submission 206801) | Enriched cells from coal bed in the Powder River Basin, Montana, United States - BONCAT cells FGM rep2 HSBNCT.FGM.300.1.D9 ... | reverse complement strand
GCGAAAATGAACGCGGCTTCCACATCGAAGATCAGAAAGAAAATCGCCACCAGATAATATGGAACCGGGTAGCGCAGACGGGCAGATCCGGTGGGGATCACCCCGCTTTCATAGGGTCGGTTCTTTTCCGGATTGGGCCGGCGTTCCCCGAGCCAGGCGGATAAAAACAGCAGCCCGGCCATCAGGGCCGCGACAGCCAGACCATACATGATCAGGCTGAATATGCCGGGTTCCCAGGGCGAAAACACGGCAACGGGAACAGGGTTCATGGATTCTCCGTGGGGATAAGCGGCTGGCGCCGGGATAACCATTAAAAAAATAGCTTTTGGAAAAAGAAGTATAGGCAGGGCGCATTTGAGTGTCAAGGGAATATACTGCGCAAACATGCGATGCCCGGCGACGATAACCGTGACATAATCATGGGTGCTGAATGACCTTGAAAATACACATTGTTCGTCATTCCGAATAAATCCGGGCACACCGTGAAGCGTCATCGCTATACAGAAGCGGCCGTACAGGGAGATTAGAAGGTGCCGAGTAGCATCCCTGCCGACGGCTAAGGATGCTGGATCAAGTCCTGAAAAAATGCTTGAGTCGCTTCTGAAAATAGGATTTGAAAATTCACTTCCACTGTGCAATAGGTGTAGAAACTCCAAGTTTTGATGTCGGATGTATCCTTATAGTCGACCCAAAATCCGGCGCAATCCAGTGGATTTATTTATTGCCGCCAGCTCTATTTCTATTTTGGGAGGTTTGGAAGAATATTGATCAAAAATGATTTTGTCCATCAATATCAAGGAGGTAATGGCTATGGAACGAATGGTTATTATGGTCGTAATGATGGTTTCGCTGTTTATTTCCCCGAATTATGTTCTCGCCTTCCCATTTCCCGACACCGGGCAGACCGAATGCTATAACATCGATTTAGACGGTCAAATTCAATGTCCCCAACCCGGAAGTGAATTCTATGGCCAGGACGCGCAATATGCCGGACTTGCCCGCTCCTATACCAAGTTGGGAAATGGGGGCGTTGAGTTGCCGGATACCGCTACCCAGGCCAGCGGGTGGATCATGACACGTGACAACGTGACCAACCGGATTTGGGAAATCAAGACCAACGCCAACAAGAACGACAAATATAACTGGAACAATGCCCAGAATGTGTTTATCGCTCAGATGAACCAGCAGAACCATGGTGGTTTTTCCGACTGGCGTCTTCCGACTGCCAGAGAACTGGCTTCACTGGTCAATTTTAGTATTCCTTACCCTGGACCGACCATCGATACGGATTGGTTTCCCTTGACAGGTGCTGACTATTATTGGACATCCACTCCTTGGGGTACGTCAACAAACTCAGTATTTACCGTATACTTTGCAGGAGCCTCAATTAGTAATAAACCAATTTCCGACACCTATTATGTGCGTGCCGTACGGGGGAGTCAGTTTGATCGAAAGGCCTTATCAGACAATGGTGATGGTACAGTCACGGACCCAAATACCGGTTTGATGTGGCAAAAAGAAAACCCATTTAAAAAACAAATTATGTGGCAGCAAGCCCTGGCATATGCAGAAGATCTGGAACTCGCTGGATATCCTGATTGGCGGTTGCCTGACATCAACGAATTGCAGACTCTGGTGGACTATTCACGCTACTACCCTGCCATTGATCCACTTTTGGCCGACGACACTGAAGGGAAATACTGGTCTTCTACTACCTACCCTCTATACTCAAACAGAGCATTTTGTGTTACTTTTTATTATGGCAATGTCATGGATTCAATCAAGGACGATTTTTATGAGAGCAATCTAAGTTATGTGCGTGCCGTTCGTGGAAAACAGGTCAAGAATGACTTGTCCGATCAAGAGAAGGCCAATATTTTATTCAATTGGGTTGAGTCGATTCTTCCGGATTTATTTCCTTCAGGGCCAGAAAATCAAACGTTAAATGGCATTATCTACCGATACTATTCTCAGACCAACGTATACTTGGCAACATATGTAGGAGATTTATATTACATCGATCAAATTTTAGAGGTTTTCAATATCGGTTCGGTGGACTATTGGTTGAGTGTAATAAATGGATAGCCGTTCCCTTCCGACAGAGAGCATGATGACTCGACTTTGGCCATTTCAATTATCGCATGATTGTGGAGGGTGCATTCACATTTAGTGGCATAGTAATGCGCCGCTGCGATTAAGCTTGAATAGGTTCTTTAACATATTTTTCCATCTTCTACAAAGCAAGGTGCTTCTTAGAAAGAGCATAGCCCCTGCGGTTCGGGCTTTCCAGAAAATTCCAGGGGATTTTAACCGGAGATTGATTACCCGACGGACAGCACTTTCTACGCAGCCACTTCCGGTTGGCAGACCCAAATTCCGGAAGGTACTGAATTGCATACGGTGAGAAATGTCCGAAAAGTAGTTCTTGAACCGTTTCAATGCTTTTTTCCGTTTTGCGGGTGACTCTATCAGGGAATGTATCTGGCTCAGGATTTCATTGTGCTCACCATTCCACAGACTGTTTTTCAAATCTGCAATGATTTCAGACATTTTTTTGGACAAAAGGCTTTCGGGCAACTTGTCGATTACTTCTTGCAGGTTTTGCTTTGCATGAGTATCAGCCGGTCTGCTTATATTTTTCAATTGGCCAAAATCGAGTTAATAACTACCTAAGACCTTTAAAAAGTCGGTTCTGGATTTCAATTCGTCGAGAATGGGTGAGAACTCAACCGATCGAACGTCGGCTTCCAGATCCGCATAAAACATGTACTGCCAGGGCCTGCCGTGGATCGGACGGGATTCCAGTTTTACCAGATTGATGTGATTTTCCTGGAAGATCTTCAGGGTTTCGTAAAGCGATCCGGGCTGGTTGCCCACCGAATAGACCAGTGACGATTTTCCAGCCGCTCTTTTGCTGGAGGGCGCGGCCGCAATCACGGCAAACCGGGTAAAATTCATGGGGTTGGTTTCAATTCCCGCTTCGATAACGTCCATGCCGTAAAGATCGGCGGCTTCCTTGCTGCCGATGGCTGCATCAACTGACCCTTGGCTGCGGGTAATCTCCCGGACAGCGCTGGCCGTGGCGTTTACGGTAACAATGTCCCAGTCGGGGAAGCGGTCCAGAAACTGCCGGCATTGCTGAACCGCCGGTCCGGCCGAAATGACCCGGCGGATGTCCTCCAGACGGGTCCCCGGGCGGCCGATCAGATAGTGTATGATGCGCAGGGTGATTTCCCCCACGATTTCCAGATCGTATTCCAGGAGCAGATCATAATTTTCATGAATGCTGCCGGAGAGTGAGTTTTCCAGCGGGATTACGGCATGTGCCGCCTCTCCGGATTTGACCGCTTCGAATATGGCCCGGAAATTCGGCTTCGGGGCCGCATCCATCTTCTCACCAAAATATTGCAGACAGGCTTTGTGGCTGAAGGTGCCCAATTCGCCCAGAAAGGCAATCGCCTGTCGGCTGTTGCCGTTGGCATCGTGCCATCTGGCAGCGCTGGTTGCCTTGTCCAGGTAGTCGAAATCGAGCTGCTTTCCGACGACCGGGGCAATCACATAAATGTCGCGGGTCAACTGGCCGAACTGTTTTGGATAAAGGCTTTGTGGTCCGTCGGAAAGGGCGTGGTCCGGATCGTGGTGAACCTCCACCATCAAGGCGTCGGCACCCGCGGCAATGGCGGCCCGCGCCATGGGGCTGACTTTTTCACGAATGCCTGTGGCATGGCTGGGGTCGATCAGCACCGGCAGGTGGGTTAGTTTTTTAAGAACGGGAATGGCCGACAGATCCAGGGTGTTCCGGGTATAGGGTTCAAAGGTTCGGATGCCGCGTTCGCAGAGAATGATCCGGTCATTTCCCTCTGACATGATATATTCGGCTGACATCAGCCATTCTTCAATGGTGGAGGCCAGGCCCCGTTTGAGTACCACTGTTTTTCCCATCCGGCCCACGCATTTCAGCAGCTCAAAATTCTGCATATTCCGGGCACCGACCTGCACCGCATCCACATATTTCATCATGACATCGGCCTGGGCCACGGAGGTTATCTCGGTGACAACCGGAAGACCGGTTTGCTCCCTCACCTCGGCCAGAATTTTAAGGCCATCTTCTTCCAGACCCTGAAACGAATAGGGGGATGTCCTTGGTTTAAAAGCGCCTCCCCGGAAAACCACTGCTCCGTACCGCTTCACTTCCCGGGCAATGGTCAGTGCCTGATCCCGGCTCTCAATGGCGCAGGGACCGGCAATGATCACGATGCGTTCTCCGCCCACCAGCACATCCCCGATCGGTACCAGGGTGTCAGCCGCATGCCACTGCCTGCTGACCAGTTTGAATGGTGTGGTTATGGGGGTAATGGCTTCAACCCCGGGCAGGCTTTTTAAAAAACCAGCATCCAGATCGCTTTTGCCCAATGCGCTGATGAGGTTCTGTCCGCCATCGTCTGTCTCGCGCACGAAACAGCCCTTATCCAGGAGCGTGTTTCGGATATGGATTTTCTGATCTTTGGTAATGTCTTTGTCGAGTACAAGAATCATGTGGGGGTCTCCTTTGTTGTGTGATATTATGGAGACGTTACTGTGGAGAAGGCTTCACGCAGCGCCGCCAAAAATAAAAAAGCCCCAAAGGATATACCTTCAGGGCTTAAAAATAAAAAAGCCCCGAATGGACGGGTTGAAGTCCATTCGGGGCGGCTGTTGTTCAGGAAAAGCTAATGCGCCGAATGAACGCTTCTAAAGCTAAAAAAGAAGCGTCCGAAGAAAAAGTCTTTCTGAATCATCAAATTGCGCATGTTTTTTCTTTCCATAATCAGTTTGTTCTCCAATACGTCAAGACGAACGGTGTGTCAAGCATTCTTTTACCTTCATTCGATCAATAACAGCTTGATCGGGGTGACAAATGGGGTTACACATGACACATGCCATGTCCGTGGCATTATGATTGTTCTCCGGAAAAAAAAACAATGGAGACGTTACTATGAAAACACTGCACATTCGGGGGAAAACCGGAAAATCGACACTTCTGGTCGGAGAGCGCCTTTCCCAGCTTGAACACCATATTTCAGGGCGACCGGCCGTGATCATCACGGATCACCACCTGCTTGAGCTTTATGGAAAAGAGTTGCCGCGTTATCCGGTCATTTCCATCGGCTGCGGCGAAGCGATCAAGACCCTGGATACGGTCAACGACATTTACAGGCAGCTCGTCGATCTGGAAGCAGACCGTTCCACAGTCATTGTGGGAATCGGCGGCGGAATCGTCTGCGACATTACGGGGTTTGTGGCATCCACCTACATGCGAGGGGTCAGCTTCGGCTTTGTGGCCACCACGCTTCTGGCCCAGGTCGACGCAAGCGTGGGCGGAAAAAACGGTGTCAATTTCGCCGGCTTCAAGAACATGGTGGGGGTCTTCAACCAGCCTGAATTTGTAATCTGCGACATGAACCTGCTGCACACGCTTTCCAAACGGGATCTGTTATGCGGATTTGCAGAGATTGTCAAACACGCCATCATTGCTGATGCGGATATGTTTGTCTATCTGGAAAGCCAGTGGCCTCAAGCGCTGGCACTGGATGGTGGTGTGATCGAAAAACTTGTCCATGATTCGGTTGTTATCAAGGCCGGTGTGGTTAACCGGGATGAAACGGAAAAAGGGGAGCGCCGGATTCTGAATTTCGGGCACACAATCGGTCATGCCGTCGAAAAAACCACTGGTGCGCCTCACGGCGAATCTGTCAGCATCGGGATGGTTGCGGCAGCAGCCATTGCCCGACACTACGGACTCCTGTCCGAAACTGATGCGGGACGCATCACAGACCTGCTGACCCGACTGAATCTTCCCGTACATCTGAGTGGAAAACGCGAAGCCATTCTGGCCGCCATGCGAAAGGATAAAAAGCGTGAAGGTGATGAAATTCTTTTTGTACTTCCCGAAGGCATCGGCAGGGCTGTCATTCGGTCCCTGTCCCTATCCCGAATCGGGGAGATCACCGATGGACTGATATAATATGGCCGAAAATGGCCTATCCCAGTGAAATGAATTTTCTGAAATTCGATGGTAAGCAGACCTCAGACGGGATTTTCAATCAGGCTTTAAAAAACCATGCGGCATGGCTCAAGGCGATGCGGGGCTGTTCCAGAACAACGAAACCAGACTGAACAGCACTATCGTTGATTTGCTGAAACAGTTCCGGGGGCACATGGATTTTGGGTTCAACCAAAAGGAATTTGCCTCCGGGTCTCAGGAGCGTAAAAATTTCATTGACAAACATCTCGATCTGCGGAACCTCATGAACCATCCAGAAAGCCAGAGCCAGATCTGCGGAATGAGGTGTCAGGCCAATGACATCGGATGAACTGCAGTGGGGATGAATCCGATGCAGCACGCCGGCGTTGTTAGCCCGTTTCTGAAGGATATCGAGCATTTTCTGCTGGATATCCACTGAAACAACCTTTCCAGACTCTCCCACCATTCCGGCCATAGCGATGGAAAAATATCCCATGCCGCACCCGATATCCACAGCCGTCATTCCCTTTTTCAGGTGCGGTTCAAAAATCTTTTCGGGTTTATGGAACAGCCTGCGAAACGGGTTGTCAAACGTATAGGCCAGCCACCAGGGGCAAACGTGCGGTTCTGTGAGTAACAGTTTTTGAGAGAGTTTCATGTGTTTTCTGTATCATTAAACACGAGAGTAGATCAACCGTATTGGAGAAAAATCGCACGAAAGTGCAAGAAGGAAGGCATGATAATTATACATAACACTCAAAACCCCGCCGCTCATTATTATTTGACGACAATGCTTTGAATAAATCCAGTTAATTTGCCAGACCATTTATATGGCGAAATCGTTACACATAGAATTTTATCTTTCCTCTTTGATTCATAACAATAATTTTTCCGTTTACCTTCTCTTATTTCAGATAAAATCGTGTCAATTTTAGCGATGCTTTCTGGCTTTTTATGGCATGATCTTATGTCCATACCGATGTATTCAGGTTTTCGATCCACAATCTGAGCGCAGAAATCATTATAATAGAGGATTCTACCATCAAGATCTGTTACAGTGATACCAACTGGAACTTGATCCAAGACGGAACGTAATTCATTGTCATGCATCGTATTCCTCCTTAATCAATCGGCGTAATATTAGGATTTCAGAATTTTATTTTCCATGTCTTTGACAAAAATTATTATTTTGTTCTCATAACATGCGCGCTGCTATATGTTTTTTGCATCCCCCCGTTTTTCAAAGCCAACTGCATCGATATTTTCATTCCGGGTGATGATAAACGTTAGCCCCAGGGAAAGAAAGAGAAATATGGGCTGGTACAGAGGAGAGGTTATTTCTGGTGGAAGTGGTGGTGGGATCATCCAAAATGTTGTTGACCTTGGAAGATCTTGCCGGTACAGAGCGAATATGAATATCATCTGCTCCGGGCTGACAAATGCAAAACAGCTATGTATATTTGTCGGTAGGCGGAAGGCGATTTCAATGGCGGTAAAACCGATCGACAACCGGCATTGAGCTATTGACTTTCAGAAAAATAATTTCGCTGTGTTATCTGTCGGGGATGGTCGCAAGTTTTCCATGCGTCAGCCGCCAAATGGCCTATCCCCTCTCTGCCGCCTTGGGAAATGAAATTTCTGAAAGTTTATATTTGGTTATGAATTGACAGCAAAAATATCAGGAGTGGGTAATAAATATGCCTATAGAGATCAAGATTTTTTCCGATTATATCTGACCCTTTTGCTACATCGGCAAGGGTCTTGTCGAAAAGCTGAAGAAAACATATGATATTCATGAAACTTGGATTGGATATGAACTCCATCCGGAAACCCCTCCCGAAGGGGTGCTGCTATCTGAAAGATTCAAGGGATACGATATTTCCGGGATGTTTGACAATCTCCGGCGGCGCGGCATGGAGTTTGGAATCGTATTCGGAAATCTTTCTCTCCTTTCGAATTCCCGGCTTTCTCTTGAAGCCAGTGAATATGCCCGTGATATGGGCAAATATAAACAATTTCATGAACAGATATTTCATGCATATTTTACAGAAGCCCTTGATATCGGATCTGTAATCAATCTGTGCGATGCTGCCAACAGGAGTGGTCTTGATCCAGCCGATATGATGAATGCGCTGAATGATCATCGATACCAACCCCGATTGGAAGAGGCAAAAAAAGAAGCCCTGAAGATCAGCCTGACTGGTGTGCCGACTTTTATTTTCAACGGCAACCATAAAATCGTCGGCGCTCAATCGATATCGGTTTTTTCTGATATTCTCGACCAATTGAAATGAAACACTGATTATAGACCTTCAGAAAAATAATTTCGCTGCGTTATCCGTCGGGGATGGCCGTAAGTTTTTCAAGGAGGCAGCCGCCAAAAAGGCCTATCCGCTCCCTGCTGCCTTGCGAAATGAATTTTCTGAAGGTCTATAGATAACAGGAGAAATACAAATGGCTGATTTCAAAACGATCAAACCAGAAGAACTGGACGGCAACGTATTTACCCTCATCGGTTCCACTTGGATGCTGGTCACCGCCGGGAATAAAGAGTCCTTCAATATGATGACCGCCTCTTGGGGCGGACTCGGGGTATTATGGCATAAAAATGTGAGCTTCATTTTTATCAGGCCAAGCAGGTACACCTATCAGTTTCTGGAAAAGTGCAATACCTATACGCTGTCTTTCTTTGGCGCCAAATATAAAGACGTTCTCAATATATGCGGGACAAAATCCGGTCGTGACGGTGATAAGGTCAAAGAAACCGGGATTACACCGGCAGAAACAGCAAATGGGTCCATATATTTTACAGAGGCGAGTCTGGTTGTCGAATGTAAAAAGATTTACTACCAGGACTTGGAGCCCGATCATTTTATCGATCCTGGAATTATGAAAAACTACCCGGAAAAAGACTACCACCGGATGTATGCTGGAAAGATCATATCCTGTTTTCATCAATAATCGAACAGGAGGACGCCCGTGAAATTAGGCGTTTCCATTCTCTTCAAGGCTTATTCCCATTTCCATAACAATCTTTCGGTCACGTTGGGTTGCCCGACTGGCAGCCGATTGCCCGAAATCCAGCTTTAAACCAACTTCCGCCGCCAGAAGGCCCAGTTCGGTCACCGGTGTATCTATTCGGGGTTGTCTTGGTATGGACTTTTCCCATGTTTAATGGAAAAGAAACGCCTAATATCATGGGCGTGCCATTGTTCCCTATTTCACGGAATAGACTCAGGAGGACGGCAATACCCGTTTCCACAGGAGCAGACCATTTTCTTCCTGGATGGTCCACACATCGTATGCGGCCTCGGCCCGGTCACCCGCGGCATCGAGCGTCGTTTTACCGGTAGCCCCCTCATACCGGTCGGCGACCTTGAGCAGTGCCAGTTTGAATGGGTCAATGTCTTCGGTTCCGGCAATTGCGGCACTGAGCGAGGCGAGCCAAACGGCGTCGTAAGCGGCCATGGCACAAAAATGGACATCGCCACCTCCGATGGCAGCACGGATTCGTTCGCGGATGGCATCGGCCTTTGGTGTGTGAACCTCAGCAAACAGGGTGTTGAAGAAGCCCGTCTGGATTGCGAATTGTGCGGCTTTGGGATCACCGAGAATCTCCCGGCTCAGTGCGGTACCGTCGCTGCCGTACCACTTCACGGTCCCGAGAGCCGGAATTTCGGCTGCCTGGGCCAGCATTTTTGCGCCTTCAGTCCCGAAACTGAAGAAGGCCACGGCCACGCTGTCGCCGAACACCGCCCGAGCCTCCGCAACCTGGGTATTCAGGGAAGCCAGGTTTTCCGAAAAGTCGGTCGACTCCGGATCAAAGCGCACACCGGAATAGACGACACCGCCCAGCGTGGCAAACTGCTGTCCGGCAGCGGAAGAAATGTCATCCCCCCATACCCCCGCGCGCCACATCGGAACGATGGCCCGGTAACCAGCCCCGAAGATCAGGCCGGCAATCGCCGAGGCCTGGTGCAGATCACTCGGCACCATGCGGTAGACGTTGTCTCCCGGAATCGCAAGGGAGGGTGCGGTGCTGCAATGGCTGAGCACCACCATGTCGTTTGCATTGGCAAAGGGGGCGATGGTTTCGACCTCGGCACTGCTCTCCGGCCCGATTACGACGTGCAATTCGCTTGCTGCCAGGAGCTGGATCTTCTCAAGCGCCACAGCCGGATCGAGACCGGTACCCTCGATCATCAGAAGAACGCGGAGGGGCAGCATGTGGCTGTGGCCTTGTCCACAGACTCGGAAGAAGATATTGACATCCTGGATCGCGAGCTGGATTGCAGCCTGGGTATCCGGGTCCCCTGTATCGCTCATGGTGATCAGCGCTCCCAGCTCGATGACGGTGATGCGCTTTTCCGGATAGAGATTCGGGCTGTGAGCCTCCAGGGTGTTGGCCGACAGCAGGACCAGGAGGGCAACGAAAAACGTGAAAGAACGCTGGAAACAGTGCCAGCGCGACCAGCGGATTTTCTGCATGATGATTCGATGATCCAATTTTAGCCTCACTTTCTGCCCGCTAAAATTGCGGACATCCTTCATTTATTTGCATTTAACATATCCTTTACGCTCAGGCATTGATCACGGGCAATTTTCTCGCCTTTGTTTACGACTGTACTGGCAGTTGACAGGGTGATTTTCAAATGCTTTGCCACTTCCGTCATGGTCATTCCCAATTCACGTACGGTCCCGTAGCAGATAAGCGCTCTTGCCTTGACGATCGTCCGTTCCTTGGAAGGACCGATGATCCGGTCCACGAAATCACCATCCCGTAACATCCGTTCATCGCTCTTCTGAAACAGGCCGGCTTTGCGCATCAATCGAACAGCCGGCTGGTTTGATTCAGACCGGGACCAAGTCCTTTTCAGATCCAATTTACGTTTCCCGGTCAGATCAAACCTTATGGGTTAGGCGTGCCTCTCCTCCACCGAATCACGCTTCACAACCACGGCGTCCGCCACAGTAGTTCGCCGA
>Ga0351857_1210_pt1 | contig 11122 bp, 6 predicted proteins | sample BONcelHFGM3001D9_FD_206801 | JGI IMG/M metagenome (GOLD analysis project Ga0351857, IMG submission 206801) | Enriched cells from coal bed in the Powder River Basin, Montana, United States - BONCAT cells FGM rep2 HSBNCT.FGM.300.1.D9 ... | reverse complement strand
GCCACAAACAGCCTCTGCCGCTGTAGCCATCATTCATTGCCTGAACCCGGAAAAGAGCTATCTGATCCTGAGGCGAGCAGCCCATCCGAGAGATCCCTGGTCAGGTCATTTTTCCTTTCCCGGAGGCAGGAAAGACGACAGCGATCAAGACCTCCTTGCCACCTGCATCCGCGAAACCGAGGAAGAAACCGGCATCCGTCTCACCCCGGATCAGTTGCAGCGCCGTCTCGATCAGGAAACTGCCGGCCACTATACTCATCGGCCGCTCATTGTTCAACCGTTCCTCTTCGTTCTGTCCAGCCCCCCGCCGCTGCAGCTGGCAGCAGGCGAGATTCAAGGGGCGGTCTGGCTGAGTGCCACGCTGTTTCAGAATGCCGGCAGACATAAACACGTAGAGATGCTTCCCGGTCGCTTCTTTCCTGCCTATCCGATAGCGGACTACTATCTCTGGGGCTTCACCTATCGGTTGTTGCGGACCATCCTCATGATGGACAATTAAGAGAAACTATTTGCCATTTCCGGGTATCATCCTACAATCAGCAGAGTTCCACCACGATTGAATACAAAACTACACCTAAACAAGGAATGAAATTTATGTCCGCTCAGCGAAATGTTCTTGGAACCCCCCTGGAAGTCTGCAGTATCGAGCCGATGACGGGGTTCACCAGAGAAGGCAGCTGTAAAGTTACGGCAGATGATTACGGCATCCATGCTGTATGCGTTCAGGTGACCGAAGAGTTTCTGGAATTTTCCAAACGAAAAGGCAACGACCTGTCCACCCCGATGCCCCTTGCCGGATTTCCGGGTTTGCAGCCGGGCGACCGCTGGTGTCTCTGTGCCTTGCGCTGGAAAGAGGCGCTCGAACATGGCGTACCGCCGAAAGTGAATCTGGCGGCAACCCATGAAATTGTCCTGAATTTCGTGTCACTGGCGGATCTCCTTATCCATTCGATCGACAACGGCCACAGTTGATCGACAGACTGGTCGGCATGGGTCTTCTCCAGCCGCCGGTCGGTGGGGGCGCTCACTCACCCCGAAATGGCCATGCCTTTCGCCACCTCTCTCTTTTTCTCCTCCCCCATCAGGACCGCCAGCAACTCCAGGGCAAATTCGATCGAAGTCCCGGCGCCTCTGCCGGTGACACAGTTCTTATCGAATACCACCTTTTCACCTGCATAATCGGGGCAACTGAGCTTATCGACAAAACCTGGATGACAGGTGGCAATCTTGCCGGCCAGCAAGCCGTGATGCTCAAGGACAACGGCCGGTGAGGCGCATATAGCCCCATACAGTCTGTTTTCATTGTTCTGGTTTTGCAAAAGACTGGTTAACTGTTCCGAGTTTTTCAAATTTTCCGCTCCGGGAATCCCCCCGGGGAGAGCAATCAGATCGTATGTTGTCTGCATACAATCGCCGAGATACCGATCGGCCATGACCTTCACCCCATGCGATGAGGTCACCAGCATGCTTTCACCAACAGCGGCCATATCGACCTCGGCCCCTGCCCGGCGAAACACGTCGACGATGCTGAGGGCCTCGATCATTTCAAATCCTTCGGCTAGCGGTACAAGTATTTTCTTTGTCATAATCATCTCCTTGTGCATGTTTTCTTCTGCGGTGTCTGAGAATTGACGCATCGATTCCTTGACGGATTCGGTCGATTCCTGGTCTATCGCCAAAAATCAATTGGAAAATAATCGATCGTCTGTGTTACCTATTGAAGAAGAGAGTTTGCCGCCCAAGAGGGACCGGAAGCTCCCGCTTGTTCCTCAGAGTAAAACAATGGAGAGGTCATGACTACAGAAATTACTGGACCCCCGGAACAGAAAGCCGACAAAGGTTTTACCGGGATGCAGGTGTTCGGCCTCGTCATCGGGGCGATGGTACTGGCTATAATCGCCACTGCTTTTGCCATCAAGCTGCTCTTTTTCCCCGGACCATTCAAACCGGTTGTCCTTTCCGATAAGGAGGAACGTCAGCTGGAATCCAAGCTGGCGTTCTTTGAGGGATTCGGTGATGGAACGAGGCAGTCGGGCGACGAAATTGTGAACGGACGCCTGAAACCTGAGCAATACAGCGAAGAAGGTGCCTCGAGGGAGATCACTTTCACCGAACGTGAACTGAATGCAATGATCGCCAAAAACACCGGCCTCGCCGAGACGCTGGCCATCGATCTGGCCGAAAACATGATCAGTGTCAAACTCCTCATCCCCATGGACCCGGATTTTCCGATGCTCGGCGGCAAGACCTTAAAAATCAAGGCCGGAGCAGAACTCGCCTATCGCCTGGGCCGACCGGTTGTCAAGCTGAGGGGGGTGAGCCTGATGGGAGTTCCGATGCCGAATGGTTGGCTCGGGGGAATCAAGAATATCGATCTCGTCCAGGAATTCGGCATGGAAGAAGGTTTCTGGAAGACATTCGCCGACGGTATCGAATCGATGAGCGTGGTCGACGGCTTCCTGAAAATACAACTGCGTGAATAACGGTGCGGCAGCGCCACCTGCCCGGCAGTCGGCCCCGCCGCAAATTGCCTTGCCGGAAAGAACCTATTGTGGGATCTGCAGTCTCGGCTCGTCTTCGATCGGCGGCAACTGCTTGTCGCTGTCGGTGGTGGTGAGGGGGGCAAACACCCGATCGACACCGCCAGGCGCACTCTCCGGTATATCGTCCTGATCGGCAAAGACCAGCATTGCCGGGTCGAGCGCCACCATTTCCTGCTCGACTTTTTCAATATTGCCGATCACCTTCGCTCCTATTTCGACATCGGGATACTTGACCAGGATATTTTTCAACAACCTCCGAGATTCAAGCAGCAATTTCTTGCGACTCTCGAGATCTGTGGTTTTTGTGTATCTCATGAAGAGGTTGGCCGCCTTTTTCCGGTCGGCGTTCGCCGCTTCGAGCGACACTTCCTTAACCTTTTCTGTAGCCTTCGCGGAAAAATCGGAATCGATAAGATTGGTGAAAACGGTTATCGCTTCATCATATTTTTCCTCTTTTACCAGCAGCAACCCCTTGTTCCATTGATTTTGCAATTCCTGGGCAAGCGCCATTTTGTCGACTTCCTTGTCGATCTCCTCCGCCATAAGCAGTTCTTCAGTCTTGCCCTTAACGATCAACTGTTTGTCGGGGCCGAGGATGTCGACCGGCATGGTCTCCAGCCGATCCAGAGCTTCCTTGAATTTCTTCTCGGCAATGAAATTTTCAATCCCGGCCATGAAATCCTCGAACCATTTGTCGGCCGCCACCCTGGTACTTTCCTTGATGATGTCGACGTTCGATGAAACCGGCGAGTAGGGATATTCGCCGAGAAACTTCTCCGCCTGCCAGAGCACTTTGTACCCGTCCTGTCCGGGAATGAAGCCCAGGTAGTTCCGCAACAACGATGCATATTCCCGCAACTCGGGGCCAGCCCCCATTGATCGGTCGAGCATCGACAACTGCAGTTTCGACCATTCCTCGAGATGACCTATATTTTTGTAATCATCGGAAATTTTCTTAAACTCGACTGCAGCTGCTTTGTAATTGCCGGAAGCAATATATAAATCGCCGAGTAATTTCCTGAGAGAAACCAAATCGGTTGCCTGCTGGTCGGAAGCGGACATCTGGTCGACAACCTGCTGATAGATCTCCGCCGCTTTCTCCTCCTGGTGCAGGTACATAAGACTATTACCATAAAGAATCCTGGTCCGAAGCTGTACTCTTCTTATCTGGGATTCGGGAATTTTTTGCCAGACCTGCACCACTTCTTCGTATTCGCGATTTGCCGAATACCTGTCGACCAGCATCTCGAGCTGCGACAGGTCGGCACTTTCTTCGCGTTTGCTCAGACCGATGCTCTTGTCTCCAGGCTCGGCCAGCAACCGCGCACAGGAGCTTTCCAGGAAGTCGATATCGCTTTTCTGCAGGTCAACAATGGTCCTGCCTGTGATTTTTTCGCCAACCGATAGGTTATTCGTCAACATCATCTTTGCCCGCAGTTCGCTGTAGCCTTTCACCACACTCTGCAGCCGTCGAAAACAACGGACCATCTCGGCATTCTGGCTCTCATTCAGTGGCTTGATCGCCGACTGGCTGTCCAGTTCTTTCCAACGTTCGAGTTTTCGGCCATATACGAAGATCCGATCGTTAATATTCTGCATCGACAGGAGATCTTCCTCGATAGTTTCTTCTATAATTTCACCGGGCAGCTGTCCATCGAAGTCTAGAGGCTGCGGTTCAATCGAACTCCCCGGTACTTCACTTTTCCCGCCACTCGTTACCGGCGGCGCTGGTTTCGTCGCGGTCGCCGACAGCGGACGTTCGATTATCGGCTTTTTGGGAATTGCACAGCTCGCAAGAATCAACGCACAGGCAACGATGCACGCACTCCAGGCTATTTTTTTCATATTCTTCTTAGGTTTGATATAAGGCATGGGTTCGATTCTTTTCATTATCGAAGGTTAACTTCAATACTTTAGTACCTTAGATTTGCAGATTTCGGCAATCAGAAAACCCGACGGTCAGTTGGTCAAATCTGCCTCTACCGCCCAAAATGGCTGGAAATATCTCTCCGCCGTGAACCGCTCGGTATCGTTCGATTTGTTAAAAGTCAGGATCGATGGCCGAGAACGCTCTTTTTCACTGACCAGAATCAGTGGCTCGACCACCTTGCCACCCTCATCCAGAGCCGCAGCAACATTCACCTGACCAAGATCTTCTCTTTTAATGACCAGACCATAAAACGAAAGGTCAACCGGGTCAAGTCGTTTGGCATATCCTTGTTCCGCCAACAGGACATTGACGATTTCGCACCAGGTCGGCAAGGCACCGGCAGCGCCGCTGATACGGCTGCTCTTTCGCCGCATAGGCTGGTTGTTGTCAAACCCGACATAACTCCCGACGGCATACCCATCCCTCTGTATCAAGCCATCGCCTTGTTCGGTAACTCCCGGCAGATAGCCGAAGAAAGAGGCGTTGGTATACCTGTTTGCCGTTCCGGTTTTCCCGAAAAGCGGAACCGGTGTATCGAGCTTCGCCTTTCCAGAACCACCCTCCTGGGCGGCACCATGAAGTCTTACTTTTTCACCGGCCGTCTTTCCCGTGCCGAATTTTACGACATTTTCCAGGATACCGCCAACCGCCAACGTGGTTTTCTGATCGAAAACCCTTTTGACCACAGGTTTCGGTTCATACAGTATCGTCCCGTCCTCCGATTCGATCCGTGCCAGGATAGCCAGAGAATCGTTGTTCTCGTCCTGTGTGGTGTCGCCAAAAGACGTGACACGCCCCGTAACCAATCCTTCATACATTCTGGTGGCTTCAAACAGAGTCACAACATTGGAACCAAGCGGAAAAGAGAGTACCGGCTCCAAGGTGCCTCTCACCCCAAGTTCTCTGGCAAGCTCTATCAGGTAGTAGAGTCCGACGGTAATGCGGAAGTCATCGACCTGGGAGAGAACCTCGAAGCTAAAGGGCAGTTCTTCGGTGAGCTTATCATACTCGTAGTCTATCTGTGCCTCTACTTTGTCGAATGCCTCTACCGTGAGCATGCCTTTCAGCCTGATTTTTTTCCAGAACAACGATCTCTCCGCCCTACCCATCTCAGCCAGAAAACTGCGCAGCTGGCTGGGCTCGACCCTTGTCAAATACCCGGAAGGCTGTGCCATCCGGTTGAAGGAGTACTCGTCCGAGATCAGATTCCTGAAAAGGCCAGCCGCCACTGTAACCCGATCGAAAGGATCGGCTTCAAAGCCATCCAGGTCGAATTCCATAGCCGATTGGAAGGCGCTCAATTCTTTCCTGAGCGATTTCAAGGCGAGATAATTGCGTGACAGTATCTGCTTGCGCACCTCCAGCTCTTCTATCTCAGCCCCGGTCATCGAGGCATCCCGCTGCTGCAGGTCGAGGCCGATTTCTCCGGCAAATCGATCGAAATTCTGTCCATAGTGGAGGTTCGATACGATGCTGTATTCATCGGCGATTCCATCGAAAATGAAGTCAGTTTCCAGATTTTCGACAGCCTTGCGATAGGCCGCGGCCCGAAGGATCTGCTGGTTGACCTGTATACCGTAACGATCGCGTATTCTGACGCTATAGGACCGGTACGATTCCTCATCGCCTCCTACCATCTTCGGCGCAAGACCTAGGTGGTCGGCAACCTCCCTGAACTGGCCTGGCGACAGTCGATCGCACAGATGGGCCAGCAGCCACACCGAAGCGACGTTCTCCGAAAGGACCCCGGCCCAGTTCATAGAAACCCATTCGAAGGGACTTTTATGATCCGGCCTGGGGAAATAGGGTTGGCCTTGATAGACAAAAAGGTCGCGGCTGTTTTTCAACAGGTCTGCACTGTTCCAGCCCAACTGCAGAGCGGCAGCGTAAACCAGCGGCTTGAAAGAGGAACCCATGGTGCGCTTGGCATGGATCGCCCGGTTGAAGAACCGGTTCTCGGATCCCCCGGCCATGCCTTTTACCGCACCTTCCTGTAAAACCATCGCTCCGCCCTGGACCAGTGGAAATCGTTCGAGAGAAAGCATGACCTGCTGACTGTCTGACGGTGCACGGACACTCACCCAGACCCGATCCCCGGTCCGCAGTTCGCCAAGAAACTTTTCCTGATCGCCTGCAGCCGGCTCACTCCAAAGATTATCCCTCCACTTCACGAACGCCTTGACCATTTCAGCCAATCCCTGGCTGTCGATAACTCCGCGGCCAAGCTGCTTATCAAGTTCGACGGCAATCTCGACGTTCTTGCCTTTTCCCTTAATTTCAATGATCGTGCCAAATAAAAATTCACCCTCGCTTCCCTCCGAATCGCCACTGTAATCGAGATTTGTGAGTTCCGCCTGAACCTCCTCGCGATTGTACCCGCGAAGCCTGACATCAAGCCTGGAGAGTTCTCCGCGGAGGCTGGCGAGGGATCTCTTCTGCAGTACCCTGTCGATCGTGGTTATGATCCTGACGCCCGAGGTGGCAATATTGGCAACATTATGTTCTTCCAGTGCATTGAGCACCTCGGTGGACGAAACGGCATCCCGGACCATCTCCATCGCATGATCCAGAGCAAAACCTACCTGCCCTTCCTTGAACTCTATCTCCGAGGCTACCGCTGCATCATGATCTGATTCGCCGATCATTGCCAGATCACGCATTTTGTCGAGCACATATCTCGTTCGCGCTTTTGCCCGCGATCGAGCCAGTTCGACCGCATTGGTGTTTTTCTGGATAAACGGATTGTAATAATTGGGTCTTTTCACACTTCCGGCAATAAACGCGCTCTCAATCAGGGTCAATTCCTGCGGAGTTTTGTCGAAATAGTACCTGGCGGCGACACCCAGGCCATGGCCGTTACCGCTGACATAAAACTGATTGGCATAAAACTCGAATATCTGTTCCTTTGAATAGTGATATTCCAGGCGGAAAGCAAAAAGCAGTTCCTTCAACTTTGCCTCAAGCGATCGTTCGGTTCGCTTGAAAAGGTTTTTGGCGGTCTGCTGGGTCAGCGTACTGCCGCCCTGGACCACCTTGCCGGCCTGGATATTTCTGACCATCGCCCGGCCGATACCGATCGGGTCGAACCCTGTGTGGGAGAAGAACCTTTCATCTTCCGAAGCAACCAAAGCGTTGATAAAGGTCCTGGGGATCTCCTTGAATGTGACATACTGGCGATGGGCGGTATCGAAAAAGACGCCAAGTTTCGTTGTACCGTCACTGTAATAAACATGGCTTTCCTTACCGAGTATCTGGCGGATATTCTCCGGCTGTATTGCGTCTCCCGGCTCGACTGCCACCAGCCAGTAAACCCATCCCGATACTGCCGCTGCTGCTATCACCACGAAAATGGCGAAGCCGATAATTATTTTTTTCAACATGATGTTTGTAGCGATTGGCCGGACGAAAAAAACAACTCCCCTCAAGAGGGTACTCTTTTCAGTCTCCCTTGAAGGGTGAAAAACGACAAATGAATTTCTAAGGTGCTAAAAATGCCATCCGTTACGATGCCGGAAAGTATAATCCTTGCAATTACTCAAAAGTTCGGTTTTAAATGGATACAATTGTAAATTTTGATTAAACGGATATGAATGTACAAGGTTATCCAATATATCTCAACAGGCTTATTGCGAAACGTACCGCCTTTTTTCCAGGCCATCTCGCTCCAGCCATTGACCGGAACGGCGAATGATTCATACACCTTATAAATACACTAAGACCCTAATACTCCTTACACTTTCTCTTTTTCTTTCCAGTTGTGCCGGCGACATGTATGTCGGCACCAATCCCGGCAGTTCCCAGGTAGAGCTAAGCCAGAACGACGAATCCGACCAGCCGGATCCGGTACTTCAGACGACCGAAGCGGAAATGTGCCTGGATCAGGAGCTCACAGCTCTCGACCAGACTGGCCTGTGGAATGAATCCTACCCTCCGGTCAGCATGGATCCTGAACAGAGCCGCCTCTATGATTTCCCCGTTGTCCTCAATAAACAGGTCGAGATGTATCTGGACCTCTTTCAAAATAAACAAAGAGACCTCTTCGCCGGTTGGCTCGCAAGGTCAGCTGCATACATGCCGATATTCGAAGCCGAACTTGGCGAAAATGGCCTTCCCCGCGATCTGGTTTACCTTGCCATGATTGAAAGCGGCTACAATCCTCTGGCCTGTTCCCGCGCGATGGCAGTCGGCGTCTGGCAATTCATGGAAGGCACCGGTCGGCAATATAATCTCGAGATCAACAAATTTGTCGATGAACGTCGCAACGTAGAAAAATCGACTAAAGCCGCAGTAGCCTTTCTTGCCGACCTTTACAAGGATTTTGGCGACTGGCATCTTGCCGTCGCCGCCTATAACGCCGGCCCGGGCAAAATCCGCAACGGCCTCGTCAAATATAATGTGGATAATTTCTGGGAATTGGCCGGAAAGGACTTTTTAGCTCTGGAAACCAAGCGATACGTGCCGAAGCTGATTGCCGCCCTCATCATAGCCAGACAGCCGGAAAAATATGGCTTCACCAATATCGCCTATCACACTCCCCCTCGCTACGACGTAATCAAGGTCGGCCCGGGAATGAGCTTAGACGCCGTAGCCTTGATAAGCGAGAGCAGCCCCGAAGAAATTAAAAGATTGAACCATGAATTGCGGCAGGACAAAACCCCCCTCAACATTGACAGTTACGAAATCAGGATTCCCGAGTCAAAAGCTTCTCTTGCCAAAAAGAATCTCACCCGCCTGCACACGATTGCCAGCACCGGTTACAAATCGCATAAAATCCGCAAAGGCGATACTCTCTCCAAAATATGTGATCTCTACGGGATTAACAAAACTACTCTGCTGAAAGCAAATAATCTGCGCAGCGGCAAATTGGCAAATGGCATGAACCTGCGTATTCCCTACAATACGTACAGTTACCGTCTTCTTCCTGAAGGCACGGCCGGCGCCCTTGCCAGCAATCGCCACAATCTTATTCTGCACCAGGTCAAACCCGGAGATACTCTCTCTAAGATCTCCAAACAATACAATGTCCAGCCTGAACTTATTGCTTCCTGGAACAGTTTGAACGATACCCGCTCCATTCGGGCCGGGCAGCAACTCTCTCTCTATCTCGACCAGAACAAAAAAGTTGCAATCGACGATAAAAAAGCACTCGCCTCTGCCGGCAACGACTCAAAACCTGTGTTAAAGGCCGAGCGGAGAAAGATTCATGTAACGGAAGCGAACGCATCCACCTCCTCGGTCGCTGCCTTCAAATCCTATAACGTTAAGGATGGGGACACACTCTGGACCATCTCCCAGAAATTCAGTGCCTCCACCGACGACATCAAGAAATGGAATAACCTGAAAAACAACCTCATCCATCCCGGAAGTGTGCTCAAGCTGAAAAACGTGTAATCCGCAGAATACTCCTTTCCTGCCAAGAAAAGTTTCACCTTTTCACGAAATATACATGACAACATTCTGGATGATGTCTACCTTGGAGCAGACCGGTCACCCCGGGCTCTGCCCAGACTTATCTTGAGTTTCCGCATTACGTGGAACTGCCTGCGCAGCTGTGACTTATCTGAACAACTTGAAGCAAGACAAGGGTGTCGTAATGACCACTATGACCAATTCAACCTTTCCAACTCATAGCTATGGCAGCGATGTACATGTAGTTCGGCACGAAGACAAGATTGTCCTGCTCGTTGGTACCGCGCATATATCTCAGGAATCGGTTGACTTGGTAAAAATGGTCATCGAACAGGAACAACCGGACTGTGTATGTCTTGAACTCGACGACAAAAGATACCACGCTCTCACCCATAAGCAGCAATGGCAATCGCTCGACCTCAAAACAATAATCAAGAACAAACAGCTTTCCACCCTGCTTATCAGTCTGCTCATGGCTTCCTATCAAAAAAGACTCGGCGGACAGATGGGTGTCTCTCCCGGTGCAGAATTGTTGATGGCGGCACAAACCGCCAAGGAGATGATGATCCCTGTCTCCCTATGCGATCGTGATGTCCGCATTACCCTTCGCCGGGCATGGAAGTCTACGTCGTTCCTGAAAAAGGGCTACCTCCTGGCTTCTCTTCTGACAAATCTCTTTGACAGCAGCACAATCTCCGAAGAAAAGCTGAAGGAACTCAAACAGAAAGATGTTCTCAGTGACCTGATGGCGGAGATGGGAGAAACACTTCCCGATCTCAAACGGGTACTGATCGACGAGCGCGACACCTTTCTTGTCGAAAAGATCAAGTCGTCTCCCGGTAAAAGGGTCATTGCCGTAGTCGGAGCCGGTCATATAGCCGGAATGATCGAAAAATTCTCTACGGACAACAAACATGAGCTGGCCGAGATTAACGCTATTCCAACGGTCAGTTCGGGTTATAAGATCCTCGGCTGGTCCATTCCTCTGCTCATCATCGGATCACTTGTCCTGATAGGAGTGAAGCAAGGGGCTGCAGTTGCAGGGGACAACATTCTCTACTGGATTTTAGCGAACGGTGTCCCTGCGGCTATTGGAGCACAGCTGTCCCTGGCTCATCCTCTGACAACCCTGAGCGCATTCGCCGCCGCCCCGATAACCAGTTTAACCCCTGTCATCGGTGCCGGATATGTGTCGGCGTTTGTCCAGGTAATGCTTTGTCCTCCAGTGGTCAAGGAATTT
>Ga0351857_1208_pt1 | contig 11185 bp, 10 predicted proteins | sample BONcelHFGM3001D9_FD_206801 | JGI IMG/M metagenome (GOLD analysis project Ga0351857, IMG submission 206801) | Enriched cells from coal bed in the Powder River Basin, Montana, United States - BONCAT cells FGM rep2 HSBNCT.FGM.300.1.D9 ... | reverse complement strand
TAGCGTAATACTTGGCCGCGTGCCGGAACAGTTCTGGCTCATCCACTTCATCGGCGAAGCGTTCACTCGTGGCCCAGTGCTGGCCGAAGGCGTCGCTGGAAATGAGGATTTTGTCTTCGGGGATGTACGAGAACATGCTGTCCGGCCAGTGCAGCATGCGGGTTTCCAGGAACTGGATCGTACGCTTGCCCACGCTGAGGGAATCCCCGGTTTTAACCACTTCAAACGGCCAGTCTTCATTGTGAAAATGCGCGATCATGGCTTTTTTGCCGTTCAGCGAACAGAAGATTTTTTCGGGCTTGCATGTGTGGATGATATCGGGCAGAGCGCCCGAGTGATCCATTTCCACATGGTTCACCACGATGTAATCGATTTGTTCCGGGTCCATGACCCTGCGGATGTTGTGCAGCAGGTCCTGGGTGAACGGTTTTTTGACGGTGTCAAACAGCACATTCTTTTCGTCGCGCAGAAGGTAGGAATTATAAGTGGTCCCTTTTTCCGTGGAATATCCGTGGAAGTCCCTGATGCTCCAGTCCACGGCGCCCACCCAGAACAGTTTGTCAGCGATTTCGATGGTGTACATGTCAGTCTCCCTGGTTTTCTATGGTGATATTATTGTCCTCAATAAAGCGCGCATATTTTTTGTCCGAATTTAAAATGTGCCCTGAAAGCCATTTTTTCATGAAATCCATAACGGGCACTGTGATGGCGAAATTACCGGACTGATACTTTTGGCGAAATTCCTGCGCCTGTATCGCAAACCGTTTGTGTTCGTCTTTGTGGTTCAATGTCATGTGATACTTGATGGAGTGCAGCATAGCTTCCTCGGACTGGAAGTGGAACGCCGCGTAGTCATTTAATTCCTCAAGAGTCTGGCGCAGTTCTTCTTCGCCCCGGCCATCATAAAAGGCCTGGTGCAGCGTGTTGATAAACGTAAAAAACTGTTGGTGCTGTTTGTCGATATGTTCGACACCAACCGAGTAATCCCCGGTCCATTCCATAAAAGGCATTTCGTTTCCCTCAAGCCAATTCGGCTAAAGATTGCGCCGCCGGAGAGGGGGCGCGAAGTGAGGCGGGCGCAGAGGCCCGCCCCACTGTTGATTGTTCTATGTTACCAGTTTTCGGCAAGCAGTTCGAAATGCGCCTGCGGATGCGCGCACGCCGGGCAGGATTTTAGCGCTTCCTCGCCCTCGTGCAGGAAGCCGCAGTTGCGGCAGCGCATTCAGCCTGTAACGCACACTGGGGTCCAATCCGCTAAACGGCTCATCCAGAATATAGATGTCGGGTTCTGGCACCAGCACGGCGGCGATGGCCAGGCGCTGCAGTGTGCCTTTTGAGCAATGCCCCGCGCGTGTGCGGCGGTGCTTTTCCAAGCCAAGCGCCGCCACCGCGTCATGCACGCGCGATGTCATGCGATCCGCGGGCACGCGATACAATCGTGCCTGGTGACGCAGGAGTTCCTCAACTGTGAGATCCGGGTAGTAAAGTGGTGTCTCGGGAAGATAGCCAAGGCGCATGCGCGAACGCGCCAGGCGCGGATTGATTCCACCCACGGCCGCGCGCCCGCGCGTAGGTTGCAACAGTCCGCACAGGATACGCTGCAGCGTGCTTTTGCCCGCGCCATTCTGGCCGATGAGCCCGAATGTTTCCCCGGGCTGCACTTCGAATGTCACGTCGTGAAGCGCCCATCGCGGGGCCGCCCACAAAGTTTCCCCCGGATATTTCCGGGCGACTGCTTTTACAGAAATGGCGGCCCGTGAGCTCATGCGCGCGCCCCCCTGTCAAATAACAAAAGCGCTGCGAAGCAACCCATGAATAAGGCGAAGATTGCAGCGACCCGGTTCGCGTGTGCAACGGCGACGGCTTGGGGCGGGCCGGCCCACAAAAGGAATCCGCTGAGGCGCCCGTACAACTGGCGCACGACCAGGAACCGCGCCTTGCGCATGTGGCGCTGCATTGCGCCTTGACTCTTGGAAAAATCATTTTTGTATTGGGGATTCAACTGAACAGCGCGCCGCAGGGCCGCAGCGCCTCGCAATGGGTCGCCGGTTCTGAAATGCGCCAGAGAAAGCCCCATGAACCCCGGCGCAAATTCAGGCGCGAGCAGCGTGGTTTTGCGCATTTCCGGCACTGCTTCCCGTGGCCGGTTCATCGCCAGAAACACAAGGCCAAGATTGTAATGAGACAGGGCGTTAAGCGGATCGATTTCAGCCGAACGTTTAAAATATGCATACGCATGTTCTAAATGAGAAGCATCTTTGCGGGCCTTGTAGAAATACGCAAGACCGGCCTTGTTCATGGCGTCGTAATCATTGGGATTTTCTTTTATCCGCAGCTCGGCCCATGCCACGGCTTCATCGAAGCGGCCTTTGTTCAAAAGCGCCTGGCCGCGATCCTTTTTCAGGGGCCGGGCGCAGGCCCGCATGCACGGCGCACAAATAAGCATAATGCAAAACAGCAACAACCAACTGGAATGAATGCCCTGGCGGCGGGATGCTGTACGACTCATAATTCTCCTACTCCAGCTTGAATGCGAATACGCCGCAATAAGAAACCGCAGCCGCTCGGCGCCCGTCCGTGGACACGGCCAACTGCCGCATCATTTTGCCGAATCTCAACTGCTTGACACGCGCGCCCGTGGCGGGATTAAAAATATCCACACGCCCCGACTGGTAGCTGCCGGCAAGCAGCCGATTCGGCGCCGCGGCGACTTCGCGCACAAGATATCCTGTGCGGAGACTCTTTATCGGCTGCATACTCGCCGTGTCATAGGCCAGAACGCGGCTGCGGAACGGACGCGCCACGTGCAAGGCGCCGCTGTGCGCCGCGGACACGCCGGCCGCGGACAGGGTGTAAGAAAGCATTCGCCCGGTTGGCTGCGCACCGGCATCCAGCTCAAAAACACGTCCCGCGAGTGTCGACAGGTACAGGCGGTCTCCTCCAGGATTCCAGGCAACACGGTACAGGGTGGTTTTCGGGAAAACATGTTTGCCGAGAACCTTGCCGCTGTCCGCGTCCAACACAAACAGTGAGCCGTATAAGTCCGCAACCGCCAGGCGCGATCCATTCGGATCCATCGCAGCATCCACGGGAAACATGGCCGGAATGGGCACGCGCTCGCGCCCGAAAAGAGCCCCTTGGGCGCCGATTCCATAACGATAATAAAACCCGCCGCCCTGTGAAGAATCCAGGGGCGCCGCTATTTCCGAATCCGGATACATGAATGCGAGCAGTTGCCCGCGCCGCGTGTCTGTAATCAAACGGTATGCCTCGCCGTTGGGCATATCCAGCATCTCGCATTTCCCTTGTTGCAGGCGGCAGACGCCAAGGCGAGATTCCGGATTGCGCCAGGCGTAATACAGCGTGTTTCCATCTGGAGAAAACGCCACGCCGAAATGGTGCCCGGTTTCGGGACGGGAGAACAGCATCGCCGTGGCGGGGATTCCTCCGCAACCCCAGTCTGTGTTGCGGTATAGCACAGCCAGGGCCGGTCCGAGCATATTGAAAAATATGAGCGCGTCCAGGAGAAACCATAATGAAAACCGCCGGCGCGCCGCGGCATAGCACAGAAGCAAGGCTGCGGCCAGGGCACAGGCCGCCGTGAGCACGGGAAACAGCGATAGACCCTGCATGGGCGGCAACACGCGCCCGCGCAATGCATGCCAGGCTATCTCGAAAATACTGAATGCTCCGATCAGCAGATAGGCACATGTGACATACGGCGCGCGCACTCCCGCCACACGCACGGCGTAGCGCATTCCCAACACGAACAATGCATAAAAAAACAGGGGGAACGGGAAGAATCTGGCCGAGGCCGCCATGGCCGCAATGGTCGCAATGACAAACACGGCAGATGCGATCAATGTTCTCTTTTTGTGCAATGTCCAGGTTTGTGTTTTCATTGATTATGCATGACCCAGCGCCCCGGCCACGTCCCGGGGCAGCAGAAATTGAGCCTCCCTTGTTTTCAGTTCATCGAGCAATTCACAATATGCACCGCGCAAAGAGGGCCGTGACGACATGTGCGCATCCGAGTGCGTGTTGACTACAAACAATCCGCCTGATGCCTGGGCAAAATCCATTTTTTCGCTCCAGTAAGCAACAAGCTTTTTTGGCGGCAACCCGCCCATCCAGGGAATTTCAAATGGAATGGCCACTGGAATTTCCACCAGAGAGCCGCGCATGAACGGGTGCAGCACCCCGCACCCCCTGGCTGTTGCGCCTGTGGAACAATGGTCCGTATCTGGCACGCTGGAATCGTACGAAAACCGCTCGGCAAGCACCTGGAACATCAGGTCCGTGCGCAAATAAAACGGGGACCGGAATCCGGCCACTCCGAAACGTTCCAGATAATCCGCAACGCTGTCCAGCCGGTCCCGCATACGTTGTTCCGAGAGGAATGCAAACCTCAAATCATGCTGTGTGCCGTGAAGCCCGATTTCATGACCTGTATTTTTCAGGGCCTCAATCTGTTTCTCGTGGCTCCGAAACACTTTGCCGGCAACAAACCATGCTGAGGCAACGCCCCTTTCAAGTTCGGCATGGCTCAGCGCCGCGATTCCCGGAACAGACCCCGCTTCATCCACATCATGCGTCAGCATAACCCGCAAGCCCGGCTTGGCGATCGTTTTACCGCAGCACAAGCTCATGGCTTGGAGAACCGCTTCTACGGATTTTTCTATTGGATACGAGGGAAATGAGGTTTCAGAATTCTTCTGAAATCGGCCTGTCGCGGTTGTTAAAACGCGCGCCGCAGCACCACGCACCGGCCCCGGAATCTTGTGGTAATCGAACGGCGCAGAGGCAAGCATGGGTTTACGAACGGGCGGGCAATACTGCTCGAACAAAATATGTTCGAAAGTGGCGCGCACATCAAAATGAAGGCAAACACGCGCACCCGGATCTCCGGTGACAAGCGGAACCCGCACGCCCCCTTGCTCCATCCAGATCAGGACATCCGCACCCGGCTCGGCTTCGCGCACACCGCGCACGGGCATGCGCAAAACATGCCCCGAATCAAGCCACCCGGGCCGCACTCGCGGATCCAGGCCTACAATCGGAGTGGCTGCATGTTTCCACACAGGCCCGCGCGGTCCCTGAACATTGCCTGGCAGAGGCATGGCCGGATCCAATATGCCGCTGGCGTGAAAAATCATCGGCCGCCACCCCTGTCAGGAAGCTGTTTGCTCCGCCCGCGAATTTTCAAGTCTATATATAATGCCGCAAGTTCAGACGCGATGACCGGGGTCAGATGCAGCATGCGCCCGCCGCGCGCCGCGCCGTGCTCGCGCGGCTTCTTGTGCACCGGAATGCTGGCGACCCGCGCCCCGGCTGCCCGCGCGCGCACCGCCAGCTCTGTCATGAGCACCGGAGTTTTTGACTTTAATTCCAGGGACTGCACCAGCGCGCGCCGCACCATCACGCACGCGCCGAAATCACCCAGGCGCAAACCAAACAACGCATCCACAAGCCCATGGTACAGGCCCGATTGCACCCGCCTCAACCCGGATTCCGGATCGCTTTGAGCGGCCCCGAACATGAGATCGTTCTGATCCGTTTTATTGAGAAATTTATGGATTTCGCGGGGTGGCACCTGCCCATCCGCAGGCAGGAGAAAAATCCAGTCTGTGCGCGCCTCACGATAACAGGATTTCTGCACAGCCGCGAAACCCGAATTGCGCGCATGATCATACATCCGCACATTTGCGTATTGTTCACAGATTTCCGCGATAACATCCGCAGTGCGGTCCGTGCTGCCGTCATTGACTATCAACAATTCTTTTTTTTCACAATTGATATGTTCCAGTTCAGCCAGGCAGGCGGAAACAACACCGGGCAGCGCAACCTGCTCATTGAATGCGGGCAGTGCGATAGTGATCGTTTGGTTGGGCATAAAGTAGTTAAATGGAATCGTTTAATTTACGCTGCGCTTTGACGCGCTCACAAAAACGCCCTGCCCATGCCCCGGTATGTGGGTTCTCGGGCCACAACCGCGCCGTCGCGGATCATGATGTATTCATTAAAACGCTCCGCGGGCTCGCCGGCTTTGGCGTGGCGGAACAGCATGGGATCGCCGATTTTAAGGCGCACATTATCCGGATGAATGACCGGTGTCTGCACCTCGCCGCCGCCCTCCATGGGCAGCAGCCTGCAACCCTGGGGCAGATAAGGGACCGGGTGCTTGTCGGGGCCGGCCTCGCCCGAGGCGATGTATCCGCCACCCAGGCATGTGACCATGCCGCGCGCGGGCACACGCACCACTTGCAGGGCAAAGAAACCGGCGGGCAGAAAATGCACGTCGCGGTAATAGCTGAACAAATGCGAACACAGGAACCCGGACCCGGCCGTGACTTCGGTGACATGATCTTCCAAAATGGACGTGTGCAGGCTGCCCGTGCCCCCCGCGTTGAAGAACTCAATTTCCACACCATTCTTTTCAAGGGCGCGCGCCACGGCTTGTCTGCGCTGGGCCACGTCGGGTATGGACAGTTTTTTGATAATTCCGCGCACGCCATTGAATTCCGAGGAAAACGGATTCCTTTCGCCCAGGCCCGCGATTTGCGCCTCATAGCCCATGATGCCTGCCACACGCACGCCGCGCACTTTTTCCGCGTGCCGCACCAGCCGCATGACATGGGCCGGGGTGCGCACCGGGGAGCGGCGCACGCCCAGGTGCAGTTTATCGCCCAGAGGACGGTAGCTCATGTCCACTTCAATGGCCGCGCGCAGGGTGAGCCCGTGCCTGCGGCCCGCTGCGCCCAGGGCGTCCAGATGTTCGGCGCAATCCGCCATCTGGCAGACATCCGCGCCCCGCGATGTAAGCATGGCCATGAGTTCCATATCGCTGGGCTGCACCGTTGGATACGCCACAAGCAAGTCATCAAAGCCATGGTCAAACAGGAATGCGGCTTCTTCCACGGTAAAGCACATGAGCCCCTTGATCGCACCGCCGCCCTGTTCCAGCAGCCGTTTGAGCAGCCACACGCAACGCACGGACTTGCTGGCCGCGCGCAACGTCTTGCCGCTTCCCTCAATGATGCGCAGCATGCGTTGCAGATTTTCGTCGAATGCGTTCAGATTCACAAGCGCAGCGGGCAGGTGTTCGCCGTTCAGCAAATCCCGGTACTGCCCGTATGTCATTCGCGCATAATCCGCCATGGGGACCAAAGTCCTTCCGGGTATTACTGCACAATCAGTGTCGTGGACGTGGCGCCGGTGGCGCTTTGTGAATCCGTGGCCGTGAGCGTGATGGTGTGCGTGCCTGCGGTGAGGCCTGATTTGGTGAAGAAATTTCCTGTGCCCAGAGCTCCGTCGATGCTTGACGTCCAGACCAGTGCTGTTCCGGTAATCAAGACATCTTCAATGTCCGCGCCGGTTCCCGAAAATATCACGGTCTGAATCGTTGTCACAGTCTGGTTATTGGTGGGTGTTGTGATAAAAGCCTGGGGCGGGGTGTTTACCCCTGCGGCAGAGGATACAGTAATCTGCACTGTGGCCGTGCCGGTGGCGCCGCGCGCATCCGTGGACGTGAGCGTGATCGTGTGGTTACCGATGGTCAGGCCGCTCTTCTGGAAGAAGTTCCCTGTTCCCAGGGTTCCGTCAAGGTTCGACGTCCATACGAGCGAAGACCCTGTGAGTGTGCCGTCATCGACATCGTTGCCCGCTCCTGCGAATGTAATGGTCTGCGCATTGGTATAGATGCCGGCCGTGGGTGTGACAATCGTGGCCGTGGGCGCAGTATTCTGATACGCGGTGCTGGAGATCACGATGTTCACAGTGTCGGTGCTGCTCTTGCCGCCCGTGTCCGCGCCCAATAGCGTAATGGTGTGGTTGCCCACAGTCAGGGAAGACGTCTGCAGAGAGATACCTGTTCCCAATGCGCCGTCCACGCTGGACGACCATACCAGAGACGCGCCTGTGAGGGTTCCATCTTCGGGATCCACCCCAGAACCGGTGAGTGTTACAGTGGCGCCATTGTTGAAGCTCTGGTTTTCCGTGGGGGCGACGATGGTCACGAGCGGAGGATTGTTGCCGTCCGTGGGGACCAACTGAAAAGAGACTGAAGTGGTTTGATTTGCAATAACAGTGGCCGACTTAGCTGTGGGGTCGTTATACCCGTCGGCTTTCACAGTCACCGTGTACGAGCCGGGCGTGATGTCACTAATAGAGGCTGCGGTGTTGGTGGTCTTGCTCGTGGCCAGGCCATTGATATACACGGTGGCGTTCACGGGTGCGGACACAGTGCCCGCGGTTGCAGAGACAACCAGCGTGCCTTTTTGCTCGGGCTGCATGGACAGCGCCTGGGCATCCACCTGATCGTTCAGCGACACTGTGGCGCCGGCTTGAACTGAGACAGACAGGGACAGAGTATTGAGCCCATTCTTGGACGCTTTCAACGTCTGCGTCCCCTTAATCACCTTTTCCAACAAAAAGTACCCGTTGGCGTCGGTGCGCGCCGTCATATCCTGGCCTTCAATAGTAACCAGGGCATTGGAAACCGGAACATACCCGGTGGGCACACCCGCGGCCGCCGCGCGGCCGGCTTCTGCTGCGGGTCGCGCAACCGCCGCATTATAGCTCGCGGTGTAAATGTACCCTGAAATATCGCCCGTATCCGCAGATGACACGATGGACGAACTGTTGTTGCCGCATCCGGCGCCCGCCATAATCAATAGCATTGCCGCAAACACAGATACCCAATAATTCTTTCGCATGGTAGTCTCCATAATTATTTAATTGTAAAGATATCATAGCACAGGAAAAATCAAGTGGTAAACAATCCGGGACTGTATGGCGGGTTATGAAGAAGGGTTTGCTATAGCGTGAAGCAGTCCATTAAGCAGCACAAAGCGGCCCAGCGGCTTCACTTCACATGAAAAACTGTTTACAAACGTGCGGTTTTCACACAAACCGCCGGACAGGTACAACACATCCGGACGGCCCACAAGGGTTTCACAGTTGAAAGCAATGCCGCGCAGGAACTCTGCGAACGCCACCTCGTGGGGCGCGCCCTGAGCGATGCGGTCGAACATAGCCGTCATGCCCAACACCCCGCACACCACGGGCAAGCGGCCGCTGGACGCTGGCAGGGCCGAGGGATCCATATCAAAATACCGGCTCAGCAACTCAATGACCTGGCCCGTGAACGCCCCGCACTCGGTGTTCCAGTCCATGCCGCGCACTTTGCGGCTTTTCACTTTCACATATTTAACGTCCCGAGCGCCGCAGTCCAGAAGCGTAAAATTCTTATCTTCGATAAGCGACAGGCCGCCATGCGCCAGAGCCACGAGTTCGTTGAGACGTATGTCCGGCTTCACACCCGCATTGTGCCCCGTGGCCGCGGCCACATGATAGCGGTCCGGATTGCGCAATATATCCCGCGCCGGCACAATGCGCCGCCGGCCCGTGTCCATATACTGCACCTTGGCGTAACTTGTGCCACAGTCGAGAAGGATTGATTTTTTTAATTTTGCAGCCATGTGTTTTAGAAGGTCAGTTTTTCCAATGTTATTCCCCCGCAGCCTTCAGTTCCGCTTCACATTGAATTCAATGAACGCTTCGATTTTCGCGGCTGTGGAGCGTGTGAGGCGTTTGTCCACCTCTACAAAAAGTCCGTTGCATGTTTTGGCGAGATTGAACGCCAGGGCCGACTTCTGGCAGAACGACTGGGTAAAGAAAACCGTGGGCACGCCAGAGTCCACGAAGCATTCGAGATCCAGGTCCGCGGGTGTGCGGTTTTCCATGCACCGGGTCCAGCCGTAGATATGGGTGCGGTTCGGGAACAGGGCCGCGATATCGAAATCATAAGGGGGCACGCCCCAGAACCCGCACACGGGCTTGACCGGCGCCAGGCGCGGCTTCAGCTCCGTAGGAACCGGCTCGTACACGCTGCTCACAATGCGCTCGAATTTTTCCACAAGGGGCAGGCCGCTGGTGCAGATGGGATGCCCCGCGCCTTGCGCGTTGCCGTTGCGCACCTGCCGCACCGGAATGTCCGTGGCGGTTTCCAGCCAGCGCGCGATGTTGCGCATGCCGTCGCACTTGCATTCGCCCACTGTGGCCACAACCAGATCCAGCCCGCCCCGCGCGCGCAGCCCGAAGATATTGCTCACCACGCGTTTGAGGATGGAACAGTACGCATTGGGCAAAAAGATGTCCTGAACAGGAAGATCAGGCACAGGCTCGTCCAAATCAATAACCGTGTGCCCGGCGCGCACGTATTCCTGCATCATGTCCCAGGGCGGAACGCCCACAATGCCGATGATCAAATCAATAGCTCCCCTGCCGAGCTTGGTTTCCCGGCATGCATCACCATTATAGATAGAGGAAATAGGGGAATCAAACCATGCTCGGACAGCCGCGCGTGGGGATGCTATTTTTTCCTGAACAGACGCACGGGTTCAAGCTCCAGGGTGCGTTCATTCAGCGGATAAAAATAGAAAATCGCAACCCCGATAATCACAAAAACGCCCGTGGTGGGGCCGAGCAGGCGCACACCCATATTGTTGGTCATGCTGTAGCCGAATTTGTCGAACAAGAACCCTTGGATTATAAAAGACAGGGATATCACGAATTTCTGCAGAATGCCCTGTGCGCCGAAAAATATCGCCTCACGCCGCTTGCCAACAAGTTTGGCGTCATAGTCGGCGATATCCGCGAGCAGCGGCAGGCCCAGGCTCATAAGCACAGCCACAGGGAACCCGGCCAGAAGAAAAAACACATACGCCAGATAAATGGTCTTAATTCCAAACAGGCTATCATATCCAAGCAGGTACAGCATGGGAATTGTGATGGCCATCCAAAGGTTGCCAACGAGATAAAACGTCTTTTTTGTCACGCGGTCAAGCAGCTTGAGAATCACCACGAACGAAATGCCGACCGACACGAAGATGACGCCGAACCATACCATCATATAACCTTCGGGCCTGCCGAGCAGCACCGTGTTCACATACATGAGCCCGTTCATAAGGATCTGGAATCCGAGCCACATGAACAGCGAGCCGATCAGATAAATCACAAACGCCTTATTGGTAAACGTCCACTTGAGCGCCTGGATTATCCCGTATTGATCGTCTTCGTGTTCGCCGCAGTATTTCTTTTCCGGCACGCCAAAAACCACCGCGTAAATGGATATCAGGCCCATGACTGCTATGATGACGAACATCTCGCGATGCTCGCGTATGGG
>Ga0351857_1203_pt1 | contig 11319 bp, 6 predicted proteins | sample BONcelHFGM3001D9_FD_206801 | JGI IMG/M metagenome (GOLD analysis project Ga0351857, IMG submission 206801) | Enriched cells from coal bed in the Powder River Basin, Montana, United States - BONCAT cells FGM rep2 HSBNCT.FGM.300.1.D9 ... | reverse complement strand
TGGAGAAATAAAAGTAACCTTTCTAAATAATCAAGGCCCATATCCTTTTGACAAATCACTTATAGTATATATTACTGGCGAAACTATGCCACTAAAACTTCGTGTCAGAGGGGTGGTAAAAGAAGAAAAAATGGATGTAATATCTTTAACTGATTCTTCGCTTCCATCGGTAGATACAAGTTCAATAGATTTTGGCAGAATATCAGAAGGAATTGAGATTGCCGCCAGATTCAGAATCAAAAATATTGGCAAAAATAATTTGATTATCAACGGAGTAGGAATTAACTATCATAAAAGTACCACAAAGTACACTTCAGTTATAGCTCCTGGAAACAGTGGAATAATTGAGGTTAGAATAGACACAAAAGGTGAGTCTGGTGAGAAGGGTTACATTTTTTCTGTATTTACGAATTCTCCTTCTATACCGGAGGTTATCTTGATTGTTACAGCAGATATTCATTGCTCTAATATTCAATAAACTAAACTTTCAATGAAAAAAATTATCACATTTCTATGTTTGGTAATTTCTATGCAACTATTTGCACAAGATTACTTAGTAAACAGCATTAATGTAAATCTCCCTACATTTCCAGATGCCAACACGGCAAACTGGGCAAATGCAGCTTCTTCATTAATGATAACAGCAACAACATCACCAGAGAACCTAAAACTGGTTATGGAGAGTAAAATATTGGTAATTATTAAAAAAGGCGGTTCAAAGGTATGTGGCACTTATACCAGTAGCACAGCACCCGCTAGTAATTTTAATACTATCAATAAAGTATGGAGTGGAAAAGCTGCCACTTCACTTTTAGGGCAGGACTATATTCTAAGCCCCGGTGATTATGAATTATGCGTACAACTGTTTAGTCTGAGAAATTCAGCTATCAGTGAAGAAAGGTGCAAGTCATTTACAATAAGAGGAGAAGAAAAAACCGACTATCAGGCACCGCAAGCTATCAGCCCAGCAGATGGAACAGTAATAAACGAAGCTGATGCTAAAAAGCCAGTTATCTTTCGTTGGTCTCCTGTTGTGCCAAAACCCAAAGGAGATGTAATTTACAAACTTAACATCTTTGAAATTAAGGAAGGACAAGCAGTTACTGCAATAAAAGGGCAAAGACCTATTTATGAGAAAGATGTTGTAGACCTTCAAAGTGTTTTACCTTCCTTAAGTCAGCTACCAATTGGTAAAGGCAGTAGTTATTGTTGGTTCGTGCAAGCTGTGAACAAGGAGGGAAAATCTTATGGAGGAAATAACGGGACTAGTAATGTAAATACTTTTTCTCTAAAAAGCTCAAATATATTCATAACAGATTTTAAAATTAATTGCGGAAACACTCCAGGTAGCTACCTTTTTTCTCTTAGCGCTCAAAATAACGGTGACCATAATTTCTTATTAACAGGAATAACATTGAATCCCTCATCAACAATTACCACACTTACTCTAAGTACTCTGCCTGCAACCATAGTCGCCGGAGGTAATTTATCCTTTTCAGGCACATTCAATTATACAGGAGTTTTGCCAAACATGGTTGTAGCTAGTATTAACGGACATCAGGACGGCAATATATATCTTACAAGCTCAGATACAGAGATAGATACTGTAAAAGCATGCCTGTGCTCAGATTGTGATAATTTGAACTGGAGTTTCAATCTTTCTGCCACAAAGGTGAACAATAATAAGTACAACCTTACCGGTTCGCTTGGTGTTAATCTGCCAATTTACGGTGTGGAATTTCAGGTGCACTCTTATACATATTCATCGCCAGAGGCATGTTCAAATGGAGTTACCAGTCTGGAGGAGTCGGGAGTGTTCCTGATACCGGCAACTACCATCAATAATAGTACAGCTTTCCAGATGCTTAATGAAAACATTTCCGGAAGCCTGTCTACTAACAACAATGCAAGCAAAACAGTCAAATTATTAAGTTCTAGTATACTACCTAATCCAATTCCTGTAAGGTTTACAATTGGTTTACCGGGTATAATACCGGGTTTGCCCCCAGGTTGCTGCTCAATAAAATACAGAGTATGTATAAAAGCAACTGTCTATTACGATGCGGAACATTGTAAATCGTGTACAATTATCAGATGCTTTGAATTTAATAACCAATAAAACTTTAGCTATGAAAAAGTCAATAATATTATACTGCTTTTTACTTGTATCGGTTTATTCGTTTAGTCAGTGTAGAGATACGGTAATTGTAATAAACAATAATAAGGTGAATCTTCATTATGATTTGTCTTGGGGAAAAGAAAAGTTGAACAAATTTCTTGATAATGTAAGGACATACCATATAAATAACTCACAAAAATTATCGACATCAATTAAAACAATTCTGAGTCAGATTCCATTATCTCCAGATGGTTGTTCAAACGGGGGTTTTGAAAGTGGGTATACAGGTTGGACGGGCTTGAGTTTAAAACATGTCTCGGAAGTCTTACCTATAGAAGACGGTCTTAGCACTAACCCTGGTATTGTAACTTTGCCAATGACCAATTTAGCTTGGGGTGGTAATTATACAAATATTGAATCAACCGGTACAGATGGATTATTGTCAACAGCAAGTCCATCCTTTTCTATGCAAAGGGTAAAAAGCGGAAGCAAAGCACTAAGATTGGGAAACAATGAAGCAGGCTATGGTGCAGAGGGAGTTGCAAAACGATTTTTGGTAACAGCAGCAAATGCTATATACTATTTTCAATATGCAATAGTTATGGACAAGAGCCATTCTGCCGCCAACGGCAGTATGAATGGTTCAGAGGTATTCTTTATTGCAATGGGGGTAGATATGACCGGTAACACAATTGATAAAGTGGTTGAGGTTGGTAATCCAAGCAATCCCTTTATTAGTGCAACAAATAATGGTTCTATATTTTATAGGAACTGGAGATGTTGTTCGTTAGACCTTTCTAGTCGTATTGGACAAGAAGTAGTGGTAATGTTCATCAATTCAGATTGCTCAAGGAGTGCACATAAAGGTTACACTTACCTTGATGCAGTTTGCGAACCTTGCACCAATATAAATGAAGGAGACATCAATATAAATTTAGCGGCAGATAGTTGCGTTACTTTCCCTCTGACAATAGGAGGCACATTCACCCTGCCTGCCAGCGGTCTGGCTCAGAATAGAAATATTACATTACAAGTATTTCAAAATAACACATTGGTAGGGACAATAACAAATCCAATAATTACAGGCGCAAACTATAGTTTTACTCTCAGTCCGTCAGACTTTCCAAATCAATCAAACGGTCAGTGCTATGACCTTGTAAGCCGTCTCTCATTTGATTATCCCGGTATTAACGGTCAGTTGCAACCGGTAGTTCAATTGTCTTCAAATCCGGTTATGGGAGTACAGGATGGAGTTAAGCCAGGCATAAATAACGATGTTTGTTTCTGTTCAAATCCAGGACCTTGTTGTAATATTGCCAATTTAACGGCAGCATTATCTGAGAACAATGGAGTTTACAATTTAGCTTTAAACGCAGGTAGCGTGCCTATTCAGGAGGTAGAGATCTCAATGATAGATTACCATGCTGTTTATAACGAGCCTGATTGTAAACCTCTGAATATGGGTTCTAACGGTGGAAACATAGGCAATATGACCACAACTACCCTAAACCTAAGTTCTCTGGTTTTGAGTACCACAAATAACAATCAGAATAATTCACATGTTCTTACATGGTTACCAGGATCTGCTGCAATAATCAATAATCAGATAAGCTTTACAGTACAGAAGCCAGCAGTGCTTAACCTTACATGCTGTAATGTTCAGTTTTGGTTCTGTATTAAGTTAAGGGTTAAAGATATCAATTGCAATGTGTGTGAAAAGATTTTGTGTTATCCATCTACACCTGCCGGAGTATGTGATTGCAAAGGTACAGGTTGGATAAAAGACAAACCAGTCAATATTATGAATTCAACAGGCCAGAGTGTAGGGAGTGTACCATGTGGAGGAACAGGCAGTGTCACTTTGCAGAAAAATGTAAGCTACCAATTCAATGCACCTCCTTTCGCTTGTAATCCTGCTAGATGTCTTCCTACATATAAATGGAAGATACTGCAGGGAACATCTGTTGTTGGTAGCGGCACAGGGAATCCGTTCTCATATACCTTCACCACAGCAGGAACATTTGTTGTCACAATAACACCATATTGCGGGAATCTCTCGTGTGACCCATGCAAATTTACTGTAATCATAAGAGAACCACAAGGTTGTGATTGCAGTGGTACCGGATGGATCAAAGACAAGCCGTTTGTTGTTCAAACAGCTGCCGGGCAGGTTGCCGCGAGCATTCCATGTGACGGAAATCTTACACTGCCGACTATAGGCTCATATCAATTTACTGCTCCGGGATTTTTGTGCAGTAACCCTGCTGCTTGTCCGACAAGCTATAAATGGGAGGTTACGGGGTCTGCAACCGGTACTGGTAGTGGTACTACTTTCGCCTTTAACTTTCCTGTGTTTGGGCCTTATACGATTGTAGTCACACCATACTGCGGAACACAACCTTGTCAACCTTGTAAGCTAAATATCAATATAAGGGATCCAAAACATTAAGATAAGATGAAACGAGCATGTTCAGTTGTCTTTATCATGCTGTTTTTATCCTGTGTTTATGCTCAGAATGCACCTATGAAGCTTAGCATTACAGGTACGGCAGGGGTAAGTTACGAAGGGTACTGGCTTTCTCTAAATCCCTTAACTCCTTCGTTTTATACGGCCAGACGACCATCAAATCTGGTTAGGTTTATTTTTCAGCCAACAATAACCTATGGCGATTTTAAGTTGCCTTTTAACTTCAATTTCAGCCCGATGCTCAACAACTATGGGTCGCCTCCATCTGGGTTTGGCAATATACCAGGATTCCCCAAGCAAACATTTTTACAATGGATATCCAATCCTATGAACAATTTTGGTGTAAATCCTTCTTATAAATGGGCAGAAGTTCAGCTAGGTACGCAATATCTTAAATACAGTGATCTCAGCACCGGAGATATTGGCATATTTGGTTACGGATTCAGCTTAAGTCCCGGGAAATTCAGAATTAAATATTTTCAGGGAGTAAGTCAGCAAGCATATCAGCCATTTGTAAGTTCCAATCCTTTAGAAACATTTGCAGGAGCATATAAACGTACAATAACAATGGTGCAGATTGGAATGGAGAAAGAGGGAAAGTACTTTGCAGGGTTCAATATTGTTAAAGGAGTAGATGACTCGTCCAGTGTACAGAATCCATTAACAGGAACTCCTGTTACCCCAACTCCTCAAGAAAATTTTATTGTCACATTTGCTGCAAGATTCAACACAGAAAAGGGTTGGTACGGACAAACTGAATTTGGAACAACAATCTCTACGCATGATGTTACCTTGGTGCCAGGAAATCCTTTGTTAAAAAGTTTTGAACCTTATATCACTACTAACCTAAGCAGTTTTAGGGATCATGCTGTTCAGGTCGGTTTTGGAAAAAAGGGAAAAGACTGGGACCTTGGGTTAAGTGCTAAATGGTTGGGTGCTGGCTATTATTCAATGGGTTATCCTTTTACTCAGAACGACAGGCTTGAATATACGATAAACACCAGGTTCTATGCATGGGAAAAAAAGATTAATGTTGTTGCCAGCATAGGTCAGAGGTTTGGCAATTTCAGCACTATATCTAACCGTACAACGCAAATAATTGCCAAAGCCAATGTATTTGCCCAGTTTAATGAACATTTCAGCGTAAATGCCAATTACAATAATTTTGGGTTTCAGACACCTGGCTTTTTGGGTATTAAAAACGTAGGTAACGACCTGACTGTTAATCCAACCTATACTTGGAGCTCGACCAAAATGAGTAACCTTTTGAGTCTTAATTATAGCTGGAGCAAATTCGATGAAACTGATTATGGCAATAATACATTATCAAACAACAACAGCCACACTGCACTTCTTATGTATGTGCCTTCTTTCTTTAACAAACCAAGGTTTAGTATGGATGTAAGCGCGATGTACTTTACCAATTCAACAATGCCGGGGAACATTAAACTAAGTATAACCACATTCAGTGCAAGCGCAGGTCAGAATTTCACCAAGCAGAAAGTCAACATAAAGGGTCAGTTACAATATAATATAACCACCATGAAGCCTTCTACTGCCAGCAAAAATCTCACATTAACATTACTTGCAGACTGGAATATGACTAAAAGGTTGACTTGGAACACTAGCATAACATTGAATATGTTTAAATACGGTGATGAACTTACACCTCCTGTATCTTTACTTGGTGCGCAATATACAGAAAGCATGTTCAAAACGGCACTATTATATAGATTTGGTAAATAATCAACTACACTTGATAAGAAGCAATATGAACAAAATTTTTCCTTATATATTGTTGTTGGCATGTTTAATTACAAGTCACGCTAATGCACAGATGAGTTTATCTGTGAATATAGTATATCCGGCTCCAACTTATTTAAGTGATTGGTCGTTTAGCAGATCTGGAATGGCAAACATAGTCTACACCCCAGCTGCCAGTCAGACATTGACGATAAAATTCAGAACGCAGATCCTGAATTCAGACGGAAATATTATTGCAACCAGCAATAACCCTTCCGCTTCAGTTTACACAATAAGAAAGGGAGCCAATACCTTTACGTTGGATCAGGTTCTACAACTGGGCAACCTTAAGTTTTCAGATGGAAACATTATAAGGAGTATACAAACCACAGGGAAATTGCCCCCGGGAGATTATCAGTTGTGTCTCCTACCGCTTAACAGTGCCAATGATGTGGGTTTATTAACTTCACCTGTCTGCCGCCCATTTGTCCAAGTAGCCTATCAGCTTCCTTATCTTCTTTCTCCAAACGACAATGATAGACTTGATGCAAATGTAGCCCAGTCCGTTATAATTTTCAGATGGAGCAGCATAGTTCCGCAACCAAAGGAGAGTGTAATATACCGGCTTCAGGTATTTGAAGTTTTGTATGATCAGAAACCAGTGCAGGCGCTGCGAAGCAATATGCCTATTCTGAATGTTGAAATTCGTAATACCTCGCAGTACTTCTGGCGCCCTCAAATAAGCCTTAAGGATTCTACAGAACATGTTTTTATATGGACGATTCAAACACTTGACAGTAAAGGCGAGCCCTTCCCTGCAACAGATGGTAACAATTTAGGCAGAAGTGAACCAAGAGTATTTGGAGTAAGCAATAACTTTAAATGATAATTAATGGATAGAATGAAAAATACTATCATAAAACTTACTATTCTGGCCATAATACTAATGTCCGGCGTTTTATGTGCCAATGGCCAGTCCGCGTCGTTTAAAAAAAATCCAACTATTGGTCTGCATTTTTTCTACAATGATTTTTTAGGAACACGTTCAGGAAATCTGGAGGGTGGATTCGGAATTGATTATTTGCATGGACTGACTAACAATATTGACCTTGTTGGAACATTCAACGGCAGTTGGGTTGATTATCTTTTACCAAACAATACATTGTATGGTAGTAGTAATTTTTTATTGGACATCAATGCTGGCGCTCATATTAAACTATTACCAGATAAACATGTTTTCAGCCCTTTCCTCATAGCAAAGGCTAGCATTACTTCATATAAAAATATAAATGGTTTTGGCCTAACACCCGGTGCCGGATTGCAGATTAATATGTTCAAAGAGACATTTATAATATCTACAATTGAGTATAGAGTTGCTTTAAGTAGTGGTATTAGTAATCAGTATTATTACAGCATTGGAATTGCAACCAGTTTTGGGGCAAAGAAAATTAAACCTGTAAAAAAAGTTGAAGTAATACCATTACCTGAGCCTGTAAAAAAAGAAATTGTCATTTCTCCAAAAGACTTCTTTATAACAGTCGTTGATGAAGCGACAGGTCTGCCATTACCTAATGCAGAAATATTTGTAACAGGTCCGGATGGAAAGAAACTTATTGGTATGGCAGATATAAAAGGAAGATCCGTTTTCTATGCAATGCCGCCTGCAGATTACTCAGTTAGTGGTGTGCTTAATAATATCAATACTTCTGGGGAAAAGATAGAAAAGGGAAATTTTGAAACAAAAGACAAGGTAATCAATATTACAATTACTCACAATGATCCAAGATTCACACTTGCCGGAGTTGTTATAAATAAAACAAAAAATATCCCGGAAGGCGAAGCAGAAATTAATATTTCCAATGATACCAAGCATACAATAACTATTAAACAAAGTAACTTGGGAGATGGGATTTTTGAATCGCAGCTTGACCCGGAAAATGATTTCACAATAGTAGGTAAGAAAGCCAATTACATATCCAATATTGAGAAAATAACCACAAAAGGATTGAACAGAAGCGCAACATTGTATGTAAATCTTGAATTGGCAATTGAAGAGGCCAAAACAGGGCAGAGTATTGTTCTTAATAATATCTATTTTGAAGTAGGAAAGGCTGTTATAAAAACTGAGTTTTCTACAGATCTGGACAGAATTGTTCAATTCCTTAAAGATAACCCTAGAGCTAAGTTGGAAATACAGGGGCATACAGATAGCACAGGCAGCCTTACACTAAATAACAAACTAAGTCAGGAGCGTGCAAACAGTGTTGTAGAATACCTTAAAAAAAATGAAATAGAAAGCAGTCGTCTTACTTCTAAAGGTTATGGCCCAAGTGTACCTATTACTACTAATTCTACAACAGAAGGTAAGGCCAAAAACAGACGAGTGGAGATGAAAGTGATGTAAAAAAAAATAAGTTTATTATCCAAAGTATCCCTTTTTACATTAGGTGAATTCTATAAAATTAGAACTCGTTTAAATCTGTGCTCAAAGAGTAAAGCAATACTAATTGAAGTTTAAAACGTTGTGATTCATTCTCCCTTCTCTTTTCTGACATCAATTGTCGTTCGTTTATTTTACTGCATTTAACAGAAATCGCCGACTGTCTGTAAGCATTCGGCAAAGTGCATCAGTCAATTGTAGCATAATTTAGACTTTTCAATTTTTTTGGGATTTGATAGACTATTGCCGACTTAAAACGCCTTTGATTTATAGCTGTTTAGTGTTTTGCTAAAAGACCTTTCCAAAAATATTGGAATTTATTGAACTTCTTTGACCTGACGGTTGGCAGTCCAAACAGAAGGGAGCAATTCCTCTAGGTTTTTTCTCTAGGGTATAATAAGGCATCTTTGAGATTATATCATTAAGCCAGTCACTTAGATGTACTTCAACTATACTTGATACATTGTTATAATAGGTAACTTACTTTACTCCAATTTTCGTAATTAGTAAACCCCACTATTTGACAAATAATCTTCCCTTGAGGGTAGCAATAAAAAATTCTTTGACATAAGGTGTCAAAGGCGGGCTGTAGTTTTGTAGTATTCTAAATCTCTTATTATGAAATACTACCTAAATTTTTTAAGTTTTGCTTTGGTGTGTTCGCTGGTGTTATTAAACCTGGGATGCAAAAAGGATCCTCCAAAGGTTATTCCTACATTAACGACTACGGTTACTAATATCACAGCGGTATCTGCAACTGTTACCGGTAGCATTGAGGATGATGGCGGATCTGCAATAACTATGAGGGGGGTGTGCTGGAACACAAACCCAGAGCCGACTACTATCAACCTAAAGGTATCTGTTGGCCTTGGGGAGGGGCTCTTCTCTACTACAATTACAGGGCTACTGCCGGGCAGCACCTACTATATTCGTTCATATGCCGTTAATAGTATCGGCACCGGCTATGGCAATCAGGTCTCAATATCAACACCTGCAATCTTGCCGGCAATAACCACCACCCCACTATCTGCAATAACCGCAACAACAGCTACCGGAGGGGGCACTATTACAAACGACGGAGGTGCGCCAATAACTTCCAGGGGGGTCTGCTGGGATATCAATCAAAACCCAACAATATTAAGCGCAGCATCATCTGCAAGTAATCCGGAGATACTTGTGCTAAATGCAAAAACCACAGATGGAAGCGGTACCGGTAGTTTTGTGAGTTCAATGACAGGACTAAACCCGGGAACAACCTACTATGTAAGAGCTTATGCAATTAACAGTGTAGGGACATCTTATGGGAATCAGATAATTGGAACTACCCTTGCAGTTTTACCCACTGTTACCACCACAGCTGCAACCAATATAACCGAATCTTCTCTCACCTGCGGTGGTGTAATCACATACGACGGAGGTTCAGCTGTCACAGCAAGAGGGGTGTGCTGGAGCACTACACAGAATCCAACCACAAGCAATAGTAAAACCAATGACGGAACAGGGTCCAGCAGCTATTTAAGCAGTGTTACAGGGCTATCTCCGGGAACAACTTATTATTTAAGGGCCTATGCAACCAATAGTATGGGAACAGCGTATGGAGATCAAAAAAGCGCCATCACCCTAGCAACCCCGCCAACCGTAAATACATTGGCGGTAAACCCAAATACGGAGACAACAGCAACCGGCGGAGGTAATATTGCGAGTGACGGGGGCTCTCCGGTTACAGCAAGAGGCATCTGCTGGAGCACAAACCAATCCCCTACCATACTTAATAATAGAACACTCAATGGAACGGGCACAGGCAGTTTTACAAGTTCAATGACAGGTTTAACCACAAACACTACCTACTATGTTAGGGCATATGCGACCAACGCCATTGGGACAAGCTATGGAAGCGAGAGTAGCGTTGTTTTGTATTTAAATGTACCCGGCCCTAATGTAACTGATGCAGATGGGAATTTATATAACTCTGTAAGGATTGGTAGTCAAATATGGATGGCAAAAAACCTGCGCTCCCGTAAATATTTGAATGGAGATATTTTGCCAAACATCACTGATAATACACAATGGAGTTTAGCTACTCAAGGTGCCTATTGTAATTTCCTTAATAGTGAATCTACCGGAGTTATCTATGGCTATTTATATAATTACTATGCTGTTACTGACAACAGAAATATTTGCCCTGCAGGGTGGCACGTGCCCACCCGGGAAGAGTGGCTGGTGTTAATTAATTATTTGGGTGGAGATAATGTTGCCTCTTCAAAGATAAGAGTCTCCGGATTGACATACTGGAACCACAATAAAGGAACCAATAGTAGCGGTTTTGGCGCGTTAGGCATTAGCTGGAGAGGAGATGACGGATTATTCTACTATTCGTTAGGGAGTGGTGCTTACTGGTGGACTAACTCTGTTTTTAGCAATACATATCCATTCTATACATACTTGTACTCCGATCCCAATAATCTAAGAGTCGGCTACGGTCAATATTTCGAAAAGAGTGCAGGAGTAAGTGTTCGTTGTGTGAAAGATTTATAGCCAGAGTTAGATTGG
>Ga0351857_1202_pt1 | contig 11343 bp, 10 predicted proteins | sample BONcelHFGM3001D9_FD_206801 | JGI IMG/M metagenome (GOLD analysis project Ga0351857, IMG submission 206801) | Enriched cells from coal bed in the Powder River Basin, Montana, United States - BONCAT cells FGM rep2 HSBNCT.FGM.300.1.D9 ... | reverse complement strand
GCTTTGCGCCTGGTAAAACGTCAGGCGCGACAACCCGAACGCCGCCGCCGCCCGCGCCACAGGCCAGCCGTCCGTACGCACCCGGCGCAGCATCTCGTACTTCATCTGGACTCCGTCGCGCGGGTCGAAAAAATCGCTTTCCACAAACTGCGAATCCTTCACATGCCGCCAGCGGCGATTGAAAGCCCCCTCCCGCCGTAGCGATTCAGCCTTCACACCGTCATCTTTTTCCTTCATAAGCGCCTCCGAGCCACAATGATTGTTAATGTAATTATATCCATTGTGCACGGCCTGTCAATCTAATTATGCCGGAAAACGCTTTTGCAAAAGGCTTTATTCCTACAAAGAACCCTGGCGGCCTGTCTTGCCGCAATCGCTGGACGGCATATTTTGCTTAACATTAGCGACGTAATTTGCTTTACACATCTCCTTTGGCGTTTTTCTTGTCCGCAGCACTTTCACCTCCCTTCAAATCCCGTATCATCCCCGACAGCCGCGCCAGGTCCTCCACCCGGAAATGGGCGCGCCCCCGCGCCATCTCCACAAAAGGATCGGCGGGCGCAAGGCTCGTCCACGCAGTGGGAATTGCCTTCAGCCGCATTTCCTCATCATGAAAAAACACACGGTCATCCGACCAGCTGCGGATACGTGACACAAACTCGATCTCACGACCTCGCATTGGATGAAAAGGATGCGTAACAATGAATGTTTGTGCTTGACTGTCTATACAGGGTGTATTTGAAGACTTATTCCAATGTTTATTGCGAAAGAGCAATTCAAACATTAAAACATGAAGGACTGAACCATTTTACTGTTTTCGGCAAACGGCACCTGGAATATCTTGTCAAAGAGCACATCCATTACTACAACAATTATCGTCCACATCAGGGCATTGGCGGCGTGACAATAAATGAGTTGCCACCTTGTCCGGAAACAGGGACGATTGAAAAGATGAGCTTTCTCGGAGGCCTTCATCATCACTACTATCGGAAGGCGGCTTGATTGAAGTCGATTTATGGCCTCATCAGGGGATTGGAAACGTGACGATAGAACCGTTGCCGCCCGCGCCTCCGGATGGCGAAATTGAGAGTGTCAGCATTCTCGGGGGATTACACCATCACTACCGTCGGAAGGCGGCTTAAAAGAAAACAGAAACTTGCTTGATCTTCTTTCCATGTGGCTCGAAGCTTGACGCATGAAAACGAACAACAAAACAAGTGACGCAAAGACTTATGTCCCTCCCGCGCCGATGATGAAATCCTGTCCCTGTCAGCAGGAGCAGCTTTCGCCAGAGGATAGGCTCCATGAAATTGGTGAGATTTTCGCGATAGGATATCGTAGAATGAAGGCCGAGCAAAAAAACAGAGAATATTCGTATCAAAACGTATGATCGCAATAAAACACCCCGCCCGAACTGAGCACACTGTCAGCTTCTGACAATCAGTTTCTTACAGTTTCCCCTGACTCTTTTATTGAAACAAACCAAAATCACCAGTAAATAAGGCTTTTCCAAGTCTGGCATGGAATTTGCAAAATAGAATTGGCATGAAAGACTTCAAATGGATTGGAAAAAGGATAAAGGCTGCAAGGAAAGCCAGCAACCTCACTCAAGAATATCTTGCCGAAAAAGCCGGTCTTTCCCCGACCTATATCGGCCAGATTGAACGAGGAGAACGAGTACCCACGCTACAGTCACTCATCTTTCCAGTTGTCTGCGCTGTGCACGTTGCCGGGCCGCAGCATGGCTCCCTCGCAGTCGCCGTGTTGGTTGAAGCAGAACAGCGGATGATAGCAGCGGATGTTGAAATGCCCGTTGTATGCCGAGCCTTCCTGGTCGCCATGCACCGGGCTTTCCGAACTGTCCATGTCAAGTATGATTCTCTTTTCCGCCGTCCTGCCCATGGCTTTGCGCACCCACTGCCTGTTGAGTTCTTCAAGGCGGGCAAGGTTGTCTTCAGCCGTCAGCATCTCTGTTTCAAATCGTCCCATGGTGTTTGGGCTTGCCGCATTCTTTTCAGGATTCTTTCCAGTGACAACCCGCATCGCAGGGTCGAGGGACAACCGCTCCGCATCGTTCACGTCTTCGTATCCCGCAAGACGGCTGTAGAGGATGGTGTTGTGTTTCATGGTCACGTGTGAATTGAGAGTGTACGTGCCGGGTTTGCGTGAGACGGTAATATGTCGTGTCACGCAGACCGTTCGGTGTCGAGTAAATCCGCATCCTGCCGCCAGCCTTGAGGCATTGTCTGAGCGCTTTCCACGCTTTTTCTGTGAGCCACGCGCCCTCGTCGACAAGAACTAATTCCACATGGAGCGACCGGAATGGATCGCCGTAAGCGCCAGCGGGCCGGAAATAAATCACGGAGCCATTCGTGAACTCGATTTTGAAGTAAGGCTTCCGGGTGATCTTCGGGCGTCCCTGCGCGTTGACCGCGATGCTCGACTGCAGGTCGGCATTGTTCTCGATCTGGAATTCCACTTCTTCAACGATGGTGTCAACCGGGCCCTGATGCGGCGCGGCCACCAGAACGGAACCGCCTTTTCTCACGAACGCATGATGAAGAGCCAGCGTTGCGATGTCGACCGTTTTGCCGGAATCGCGCCCGTCGAGATGGATGATGTTTGTCGCCGGACATTCCAGGTCTTCATTCTGATGCGCCCAATAGGCGCAGGACAAGGGATACCTCACCGAAGTCCCGCTCCCGAAATCCGAGATGAAGAAAGGACGCGCACAGGATGGAAACGACACCGACGCCGCTGACGCTCCGCAGAGCGAGTGAACTCTTCGAAACTAAACTGCGGGCTCGGTCACCGACACATCTCGACTACTACCATCTACGCCCATGTGCCGCCGGAACTGGCGCGGCTGGTTGCGGAGCGGTTCGGGGTGGCGGTGCATCCGCGAACTATCGAGCGGCGGCTCGCTGCGGCGGCGGCGGAAAAAAAACGGCGATGAACGGCGCGGCGCAGCCATCGCCGCCCCTGTGCCGCGCGGAGCTTGCGGTCCGCTACGAGGAGTTGCGCGGGCAGGCGCTGGGCAAGCGCGGTTGCGAGGGGATGGGACTGGTTCTTTTCATGCGCCGGGGAATGACGGCCTGGACGCGGGCCTGGCTGGAATGCGCGCCCGGCTGCGAGCAGACGCCGCATGCCGACCACACCGCCGTAGTGTCGATTCCGGCGCTTGTGCGCTCGGAGGCTGTGACGATCCTGGCCGGGATGGCGCTGGGCGCGGCGATGTAGTGAAACCGCAGCGCGCCGCCGAAATGAATTTACTTTGGAGGTGATTGCATGTTTGACCAATCGAATCAGAAAGTACGGGCCGATCATCTGAAGAGGGATGCGTACCTGTACGTGCGCCAGAGCACTCTCAAACAGGTGATGGAGAACACCGAGAGCACGGACAGGCAATATGCCCTGCGCCGCCGCGCGGTGGCTATGGGATGGACCGGGGAAGACGTGGTCGTGATTGACAGCGACCTGGGGCAGTCGGGCACTTCGGCAGTCGACCGCGAGGGGTTCAAGCGCCTTGTGGCCGATGTGGGCATGGGCCGCGCCGGAATCGTGATGGGCCTCGAGGTGTCCCGCCTGGCGCGTAACAATGCCGACTGGCATCGCCTGCTCGAAATCTGCGCGCTTTCGGACACGCTGATCCTGGACGAAGACGGCGTGTACGACCCGGCGCACTTCAACGACCGGCTTGTGCTTGGACTCAAGGGAACAATGAGTGAGGCGGAGATTCACGTGCTCCAGGCCCGGCTTCGCGGCGGCATCCGCAACAAGGCGGCCCGTGGGGAATTTCAATGTCGGTTGCCCGTGGGCCTGGTGTACGACGACACCGGGCAAGTGGCGCTGCACCCGGATAAACAGGTGCGCGAGAGCATCGCGCTTTTCTTCCGCACGTTCCAGCGCATCGGTTCGGCGTCTGCCACCGTGAAATACTTCCGAGAACAGGGACTGCTCATTCCCAGGCAGTTGCGCTCCGGGCCGCGCAAAGGCGAAATCGTCATGGGGGACATCTGCCACAGCGACGCGCGACGCATGCTTCACAATCCGCGCTATGCGGGCGCCTACGTATTCGGCAGAACCCGCAGCCGCCACAAAGCCGACGGCGGCACATACATCGAAAAACTGCCTCAGGATCAATGGTTCACATTCATCCCCGACGCGCACCCCGACTACATCACCTGGCAGGAATACAATGAAAACCTTCAGCGCCTGAGCGAAAACGCCGCCGCTCACGGCAAAGATCGCAGAAAGAGCCCGCCGCGCGAAGGACCGGCCCTTCTTCAGGGCATTGTCGTGTGCGGCAAATGCGGCAACCGCATGACTATTCGCTACCACAGCCGGTTCGGGAAACTGGTTCCGGAATACGTCTGCCAGAAAGCAAGAATCCAACGCTCTCAGCCCCTTTGTCAGAACATCCAGGGCAAAAGCATCGACGACACCATCGGACGCCTGCTCGTGGAAACAATCACCCCGGCGGCGCTGGAGGTATCGCTCGCCGTTCAGTCTGAGCTGCAAAGCCGCATAGACGAAGCCGACGCCCTGCGCCGCCGCCAGGTCGAGCGCGCCCGCTACGAAGCCGAACTCTCACGAGTACGCTACATGCGCGTCGACCCCAACAACCGCCTCGTCGCCGACCAGCTCGAAGCCGACTGGAACAACAAATTGCGCGCCCTCTCCGCCGCGCAGGAGGAGTATGAACAAAAATGCCTGGAAGACAAATCGCAACTCAATGAGGAACAGCGCGCCCGCATCCTCGCCCTCGCCACCGATTTTCCGCGACTGTGGAAAGACCCCAAAACCCCGCAGCGCGAGCGAAAACGCATGGTCCGACTCCTTCTCGAAGACGTAACCCTCATCAAGGGAGAGCAAGTTACCGCCCACATACGATTCAAAGGAGGCGCCACGCAAACCATCACGATTCCACTGCCGCTGCCCGCTCCCCTGCTCAACCAGACCGAAAGGAAAACCGTCACAGAAATCAACCGCCTGCTCGACCGCCACACCGAAGGCGAAATCGCCGACATCCTCAATACCCGAGGCGTCAAATCCGGCACGGGAAAACCATTCAACTCCAGAATGATCCAGAACATCCGCCGCACATACAACCTGAAGACACGCTACGAAAGACTGCGAGAAAGAGGACTGTTGACACAGGAGGAAATCGCGGCCAAACTTGGAGTGCTGCCCGTCACAGTCAGAATCTGGCGTGACCACGGACTGCTCAAGGCTCACGCCTGCAACGACAAAAACGAATGCCTGTACGAAGATCCCGGCCCCAACCCGCCAGTGAAAGAACAGGGCCGGAAATTCTCAGAACGCCGCCCTCAAGCGGCATTCCTATCTGATCGTTCAAACGAGGTGCAGTATGAAACATAGCTCTTGCATGTCGGCATCTTCACAGGAGTTTTCATTATTTTAATCCCGTTGTCAGTAAATAATTCATCAAACTCTTCTGAATATTTGCAGTCGCGGTCCCTGATAAGATGAGTCGGATGAAATCCTGAATTCTCGATGTCATCGAGCACCTTTTTCGCTCTTATTTCGCACCAGCGCTGATTCGGATATCTCGTTATTCCGGCGAGATGAACACGACGATTTCGAAGCTCTATGAATACGAGCACGTACATTGTGACTTTTCCCTTTGCGGTCCATATTTCTTTGGTAAAAAAATCACAGGCAATGAGCGTTTCAATATGTGCCCGAACAAATCGCGTCCATTTCTTGATCTTCCTGTCCGGAATGGGTTCTAATCCCACAGAACGCAGAATATTCTGTATGGTTGATCTTGCAACTGAAATATGAAGCTTATTCAACTCATCGCGTATCTTTTTGTATCCCCAGTCGCGGTTGCAATGGGCCATAGAGATTATGAGATTGCGGATTTCTTCCGGGGTCGCAGGTCGGCCCACTTTGCCGCTTCCCTTGTAGAACTTTCCACGCGCCCAGTTGCGGAAAGTCTCGTATGTGACTATGCTAATGAGGTCTTTGAGCCGGTCGCCAAGCGGGATGCCGAAGCGGAGCAATTGCGATTTTTCTTCATCAGTGGTGACAACACGGTACCCGAGTTTTGAGCGCAGTATCCGGTTCTCGACTTTGAGATATTGGAGTTCTTCTACCAGCTGTGAATTGACGATCTGTGCAAGGAATATGAAGAATGGGTGAAAAATCATTTTTGACATCTGATGCCTCCGGAAATGAATTCTGGATGGTTTTGGACCTCGTCGAACGGATATATTATATGCAAAATGATGAAAAAGTGCACACTTAGAGGCATTAGAGACCAAAAATTCCGCACACAAAAACCGCAGAAAACAAGCCCCGTTTTAATTTTTGGCCCCCGGGAAACGCACCCGCCGGTTAACACCCTCCGTTTTTTCGTTACCGATTTCCATAATGACTGCAATTTATTTCATCACACTGGTTTACATTCGAGTCCGATTCGTGGGTTCATGAACCCTGTTCGGAATCTCGGCAGAAACCAGTCACATCGATGTCGTTTAATATCCCTACTTCACAAAAAGCATTGTAATCAAGCTGATATTTGATTGTTCTTGGTGTTCCGTGTTTCTGTCTTGAAGGAGCGCGAGAGTCTGTTAACTGCGACTTTTTGACTAGGCTTTTTGGCTTGATTCAAGTCCGGCCCGGGGACCGCTTTTTGTAGCGTCTGCCCGTGGGGTGACGGACCTCGTTGCCGAGATGGTCCCGGACCCTGCACCCCGGAAATTCCCATTGAAATCCCGACCATTTATTTCGGGTCTTTTCAGCAACTTTAAGCGGTTTTGCAATTTATAAAAAAGCCTTTATTTATTAGGAAAATACTCTACTATTACGGTCGGGTTTATAATGTATTTTTTTTGAAAAAAACACTTGATCCCAGGGGTGGCATTCATATAATCACAGTGAACAGATAGGATTAGAGTGTTATCTTGATTCGCTTGGTTGGGAAGGGATAAAGCCGGGGCCGCACGTTTATGAAGCTATCCACAAGGGCCATCTATTCACTGCGGTTGATGATCTACCTTGCCGACCATGCCGACCGCCATACCCCCATCAGTCTCAAAGAAATCGCCAAAGCCCAGAATCTGCCGTTCCGCTACCTGGAGCAGCTTGTTGTGGCTCTGAAGTATGCGGGCCTTGTAAAGAGCGTGCAGGGCAAGCAGGGCGGATACACGCTGGCGCGCGAGAGCACGGAAATCAAGGCGCTTGAGGTGGTTGAGGCGAGCATGGGGCATGTGGAGTTGCTCAAGTGCCTGGATACGGATACGCCGTGTTCTTTTCGCGATGTATGCACGTCGCGCCGGATGTGGGGTATGATTCAGGCGCAGATTACGGACATTCTTAATGAATATAGCCTCAAAGACCTTTCTGAAGAAGATATGAGGGCGCAACTCGAGGCGTCATGGGACGATGACGTCCAAGATGCGCCGATTATTTGCGACTGCAAGAGCGAATCTTCCTGACGAGGAGCACGGTGATGCCGGACAAAAAGACGTGGAACTGGGACGCTGATAAGAGGCTCATTGCCGATATTTCGGACATGCGCAAGAAGTATGTGGATGTGCATGAATTTTCGGTGAGCGGCGATGGCGGGAAAATCGCGGCGCCGGTGCGGCTCGAGGATGACACCTTTACCGCGGTGCTCAACGGTGCGGCCTGGGACAAGACTTACGAGAAATTGTGGTATGCCCGGTTCAGCCCGGACAACCGGCTTACGGCTCTGGCCATGGAAGATGATGTGTGGTCCCTGGCCGTGGACGGCGCGTGCTGGGAGCAGGGTTTTGATTATGCGTGGAACCCGCGTTTCAGTGCGGACGGCTCGCACACGGGCATGCAAATCAAGAAAGAATCCGATTATTCGATTGCTGTGGATGATAAGGCGTGGGACAGCATGTTCCTGTCGTGCCGGGATTTCGCGATCAGCCCGGACGGGTCCAGGTCTGTGGCTCTGGTGCAGGTTGAGAATGTGCCCGAGGCCGATATCTGGAAGTTCAAGCAAGGCACATGGTCTGTTGCGGTGAACGACAAGGTATGGGACCGCAATTTCATGAACGTGTGGGGCATTGCTTTCAGCGCGGACAATCAGCATGTGGCCACGCAGGTGCGCCTGGATTCCATGGTGTTCACAATTGCTGTGGACGGCAAGGCGTGGGACCAGACGTTTACGAGCGTGTGGGAGCCGAAATTCCGGCCGGACAACGGGGCGCTGCTGGCGCCGGCGCGCAATGCGTCGGGCTGGACCCTTGTGGAAAACGGCAATCCCATCTGGGACGGCGGGTTCGCGCAGTTGTGGTATATCAACTTCAGCCCCGACGCCAAGCGCATTGGCGCGGTGGTGGCCACGGAGTTGGGCAAGTGGACCGTGGCTATTGACGGCAAGCTGTGGCCCAACACGTGGCGCGACCTGGTGATTGGCCCTGTGTTTTCCCAGGACGGCTCCAGGGCCGCGGCCATTGTCAAGCATGACAACCGCTGGTCCGTGGCCGTGGACGGGCAGCAGTGGCCCGACACGTATGACATGGTGTGGGATCCGGCTATCAGCCCGGACAACAGCGTGGTGCTGGCCAAGGTGGAGACAGGCGGCAAGTTCTATGTGTGCGCCAATGGAAAATTATGGAACCAGGCGTTTGATGCGCTCTGGGAACCCATTTTCAGCCCGGACGGGACCAAGGTGCTGGTCCGGTGCATTGAGAACGGCAAATATTACCGGTGGATTGTGCCGGTGAATCAAATCACTGGTTGACAAGGGGTTTCAACATGTTCGAATTCGTGAGCGGACCTTTGTTCTGGATTTCCCTGGCCATCTGTGTGGCGGGCAGCATTTACAAGCTGATCCATGTGATCAAGCTGGCCAAGAAAGACAAGGTGGTGCTGCCGTATATGCGGCTCAGCTACAGCCTGAAGTCTCTGGCGCACTGGGTTGTGCCGTTCGGCACGCGCAGCATGCGGATACAGCCGCTGTTTACGGTGGTGGCGTTCAGTTTCCACCTGTGCCTGCTGTTCACGCCGCTTCTGCTTCTGGCGCACCAGCAGTTGCTGGGAATTGGATTCTTCCATATCCCGGATGCGGTGGCGCATTTCCTGACGGCGATTGTGATTATCGGCGGTTTGTTCTTCCTGCAGCGCCGCCTGCTGGTGCCATATGTAAATAATGTAACGTACGTGTCTGATATCCTGCTGCTGCTCCTGGTCATGGCGCCGTTTGTGACCGGGTTTCTGGCGTATTACCAGTGGTTCGATTACCGCACGGTTATTACCCTGCACATGATTTCCGGATGCGTGATGCTGATTATCATTCCTTTCACACGCATTGCCCATATGCTGTTTTTCGTGCTGACCCGGTCATATATGGCCTGCGAGTTCGGTTACGTCCGCAATTCCCAGGACTGGTGAGGCACAGCCTTGAAAGGTGGGATTTCCATGGGATTCAAGCCCAGAGAAGAAGTAGCAGATGATGGCATCGACAAGCGGCTCGAAGAGTTGAGCCTGGAGCAGATCGAGCAGACCATCAACAAAGTGCTGAACGCTGAGATGAACGCGCGCATGCAGACCTATTTGCAGACCTGCGTGCATTGCGGGCTGTGCGCCAATGCCTGCCACTACTCCCTGTCCCATAACATGGACCCGAAGTATGCGCCCGTGGGCAAGGTCAAGGACACGGTGTGGGAGATGGTCAAGAAAAAGGGCAAGGTGAGCAAGGAATTCATGCGCACCGCGGCCCGTATCGCGTACACCGAGTGCAACACGTGCCGGCGCTGCAGCATGTACTGCCCGTTCGGCATTGATATCGCGTATTTCATTATGACTACGCGGCGCATCTGCCACCTGCTGGGCATTGTGCCCATGTACGAGCAGGACACGGTGAACAGCCATTCGGCCACGTTCAACCAGATGTGGGTGCAGCAGGACGAGTGGATCGACACCCTGCAGTGGCAGGAGGAAGATGCGCAGGGCCAGATTCCCCTGGCGCGCATTCCCCTGGAAAAAGAGGGCGCGGACATCATGTACTCGGTGATCGCGCCCGAGCCCAAGATCCTGGCCCAGCTTCTGGCCAACGCGTCGGTGATTATGACGGCTGCGGGCATGAACTGGACTATGCCGGCCACGGACGGATGGGACAACAGCAACATGGCCATGTTCTCGGGCGATGTGGAGACCAGCGGCCGCATCGAGCGCCTGCACCACGAGACCGCGATCCGGCTCAAGGTCAAGCGCATTGTCATGGGCGAGTGCGGGCACGCGTACCGCGGCGCGGTTTACGACGGCCCCAAAACCAACGCCTGGATGTTCCCGCCCATTCCTGTTATTCACGCCATCGATTTTTACCATGAAATCATTACCCAGGGCAAAATCAAGATCGCCAAGAAATTCGACAAGCCCATCACCGTGCAGGACCCCTGCAACGTGATCCGCAACGCGGGCCTGGGCATCAAGCTGCGCGAGATCATGCACGCCACGTGCTCGGATTTCCGGGATGTGGAGCCGCGCCTGGGCCACAATTACTGCTGTGCGGCCGGGGGCGGGGTCATCAACTGCGGCCCGCCGTGGAAGAAGGACCGCGTCAAAGGCAACAAGGTCAAGGCCGACCAGCTCCGCGCCACGGGAGCGGAATACGTGGTCACGCCCTGCCACAACTGCCACAGCGGTATCGAAGACATTCTCAAGGAATTCAATGTCCACATGCACGTAATATTCTTCAGTGAAGTGCTTGTGGATCACTGCATGGAAATTCCCGAACATCTCAAGAAAAAGGATTAGGAACATGCAGAAAAATCCGGTGAACCTGTTTGGAGCACTCCTGCTGCTGGGGGTGGCCGCCGCGCTTGCGGGCGGCTGGATGTACAACACATCGCTGGGGCACGCGGGCGAGCACGGACGCCGCACGTTCGCCATCACCCTGCCCGCGGATAAGTTCGCGAAGCTGGAGCGGCCCGCAGTGGCGTTCGACCATGAAAAGCATACCGAGGCCTTGAAGGGCGAGGAATGCACCAAATGCCACGACAAGGACGCGGACAGCGGCGCGCTCATTTTCACGGTCTATGACCCGGCCAAAGTCACCACGCGCCAGGGCATTATCGAGGCATATCACAAGAATTGCATCGATTGCCACAAGGAGCGCAAAGCCGGGCCCGTGGCGTGCGGCGAGTGCCATGTGCGCAACGCGGCCGCAAGCGCCCCGTGGAACTCCATCGAGTTGTCCCTGGCCCAGCACCAGAAACATGTGGCGGCCATGGACGACAAGTGCGAGGCCTGCCACCACGCGTATGATGAAAAGACGCAGAAACTGGTGTACAAGGAAGGCGAAGAAACGTCCTGCCGCGACTGCCACCGCAGCACCGG
>Ga0351857_1194_pt2 | contig 11527 bp, 7 predicted proteins | sample BONcelHFGM3001D9_FD_206801 | JGI IMG/M metagenome (GOLD analysis project Ga0351857, IMG submission 206801) | Enriched cells from coal bed in the Powder River Basin, Montana, United States - BONCAT cells FGM rep2 HSBNCT.FGM.300.1.D9 ... | reverse complement strand
GTTGAACGGCCCTCAGGAATGCGTCAAAGAAATATGTGACACCTACCTCTTTTGCACCCGTTGCCTGGAGAAAACTGGGGGCTTGATAACCATCAAATACCAGATCGGCATAGGCAAAGTCATGAATCACGAGCATGTCATGTTCTTTGGCATAATCGACGATTTGTTGAAAAAATTCCAGGTTAACCACTTCAGTTGTGGGGTTATGGGGGTAAGAAATAATCAGAATTTTGGGTCTGGGCCATGTCTGTTTGGTGCTGCATGGCGTAAAGGGGAAGATCATTTCCCGGGAGACAGGTTATGAAAACAATTCAGGTAGGCCTTCTTGGATGTGGAACGGTCGGTTCAGGAGTGGCAAAACTATTATTGCATCAATACGATATCATACAAAAACGGCTTGGCGCCAGGATTTGTCTTAAATCAATTGCAGACATCGATATGAACCGGGACAGAGGTTTTTCGATTGATTCGAAACTGTTTACAACCAATGCCCGGTCTGTTGTAGATGATTCGGACATCGATATCGTCATCGAGGCGATTGGCGGGACAGGCATTGCCAGAGACCTGATACTTCGTGCAATCGAAAACGGTAAACAGGTGATTACGGCAAACAAGGCGCTGCTGGCCAGTCACGGCAGCCAGTTGTTCCGGGCGGCAGAGGCAAAGCATGTCGATCTGGGATTTGAGGCCAGTGTGGGCGGGTGTATGCCGGTGATCAAGACTCTTCGGGAATCCCTGGTCGGAAATACCATTGCATCCATGTGTGGTATTTTAAACGGAACCTGTAACTATATCCTGTCAAAAATAACGGATGAACATTGCTCGTTTGAAGCGGCACTGAATGAGGCTCAGAAAAACGGTTATGCCGAAGCCGATCCAACGCTGGATATTGAGGGGATGGATACGGCTCACAAGCTGGGAATCATATCCACTCTGGCCTATGGCAGTGATGTCAATCTGAATGATATCTATGTCGAGGGGATCTCCCGAATCAGTCCGATGGATATTGAATTTGCAGACCAGTTTGACTATCGGATCAAGCTACTGGCCATCAGCAAATGCCGGAATAACGCGATTGAGGCACGGGTTCATCCGACCATGATTTCCCGTGACAATCTTCTTTCCAGTGTCAACGGCAGCCTGAACGCGCTGACCATTACCGGCGATGCCGCTGGCGATATCCTGCTGTACGGCCGTGGAGCGGGCATGATGCCGACGGCAAGCGCCATTGTCAGTGATCTGATCGATATCAGCCGCAATATTCTAACCGGCTCAGTGGGCAGAATTCCCATTCTCTCTTTTCAGCCTGAAACCATTCAGCTTATGCCGGTTCTGCCAATCGAAGAGCTTATTTCGCATTATTATTTTCGATTTGCAGCCATGGATCAACCCGGCGTGCTTTCCAAGATATCCGGTATTTTGGGAAATCACCGGATCAGCCTGAAATCTGTTCACCAGAAAGGCCGCAAATCGAATTCATCCGTACCTCTGGTTATGTTTACCCATCTGGCCAAAGAGCGTGATGTCAGGCTGGCACTTTCAGAGATTGTCAATTTGGATGTTGTTTGCGATACGCCCATGGTGATCCGCATCGAAGACGCCAATGGTGGTGGCATTTGACCGCCGACACTGTTTTGTTGAACCGATAGACTTTTCGATAATGTCTTTGGATGTGATACCGGCCGGAGAATACAAAAAATGTTCTGCCCTCTTCCTGCCGTTATCCTGAAACCATTATTTCGAAGGCTATATAACCAATGCGATTCGAGGAGTTATGTATATTGTCTGCTCAGATCTGGAGGGTGTTTTGGTCCCCGAGGTATGGATTGCCGTTGCGGAAAAGACCGGCATTCCCGAATTTGGCAAAACACTGGGTGAAGAACTGCTGACACCAACCCGTATTTATACGGAAACGGTGTTGCGGATGATTCGGGATTTATCCATTCATGGCCTGGCGCATATAACGGGTGGCGGGATAACCGAAAATATCGTCAGAATCATTCCCAAATCCTGTCATATTCTAATCAAAAAAAACTCGTGGGAAATACCGGCCATCTTTCAATTTCTGAAACAGGGTGGAAATCTCGATGATGCCGAAATGATGCGAACCTTCAATAACGGCATCGGCATGATTGTCGTTGTTCCGGATCAGGGTGTTCAGGATGTTCTGGAGCGACTGAATGGCATGGATGAAAAAGCCGTCGTGATTGGTGAGGTCATCGAAGGGAAAGAAGCTGAAAATCGAGTCCAGTGGACAGAATAAATGTCCGGACTGTCGATCAACGCCGTCTTTAAAAAATTCATTTCCATCATATCCCGTTTTCTGGCATGGACCGGCAGGGGCGGCGCACAGCTTTCACGGTGCAAAACCTGAGCGCCCTCATCTTCCGGCCGCTGGTCAGCACCGCCAAAACCTCCCAAGCGGTCATAAAAACAGAATGAGTCGTCCCCGCGTGAGAAAATTTCCACTCTTTTAACGGATTCCTTTTTGTTCATGCCGTATTTTTTTGCCATGATATCCTTTGCAGCCTGCGTCATCCTGACACCACTTGTCCGCAAGGCAGCCGCCTTACAGGGATGGGTCGCAAACCCGACAGCCGACAGATGGCATAAAAAACCAACGGCTCTGATGGGTGGTATCGCGATTTATGCGGCTATTTCAATTCCACTTCTCATTCATACCGATTTCTCTGAATTTTCACGTGTCTTCTCACATGATTTTGACAATGGGCTTCCGGTGTCCGCTGTTGTATGGATCGGCATGACCGCTGTGTTTCTTCTTGGGCTGGTGGATGATCTGATTCGGTTAAAACCCCAGACCAAGCTTCTGGGGCAGATTCTGGTGGCGTCACTGGTGGCGTTTCTGGGTTTTCGTCTCAGATGGTTTGAATCCATGACCCTGGATACGCTGTTGACCATTTTCTGGATTGTCGGCATCACCAACGCCTTCAACCTTCTCGATAATATGGATGGACTCTGTGCCGGAATCGGTATGATATCCGCGTTTACCGTTCTTGCCATATTTCATGGAATTCATTCGGATTGTGCGCAAATCGCCGCGATGACAGCGGCAGCCCTGGCTGCTTTTTTGCTGTATAATTTCAATCCGGCCACCATATTCATGGGGGATTGCGGCAGCCTGACCATCGGCTTTATCATTTCCATTCTCACCCTGATGATTTCAGACACGCCCATCATCAACTCCCTTTCAGGCATTGCCGCGCCGGTTATGGTGGTATTGACACCCATCATGGACACGACGCTGGTCACGCTGATCCGGATATTAAGCGGTAGAAAGGCCTCAACCGGCGGTCGTGACCATGCCTCACACCGGCTGGTTCTGATGGGGCTCAGTGAACGCGGCGCCGTGTTACTTTTGTATGGTATCGGCACCATATCAGGCATTGGTGCGGTTTTTGTTTATCGAAACGACACGCTCACCGCACCATCGGTCATCATTCCGGTTCTCCTGGCTGTGCTGCTGATGGGAATTTATCTCTCCCAGTTGCGGGTATATCCGGAAAAAGAATTTTCCATGCTCCGAAATCGGACATTCACTCCCATCCTGATCGATCTTACCTACAAGCGGCAACTCCTTCTGATCCTCCTGGATTTTGGCATGATTGCGTTTTCATATTATCTGTCGTACCGCCTGCGCTTTGATTCGACTGATTTTTTATTTTATTTCAAAATATTTTTAAAATCGCTACCGGCTGTCATCTCCTGTAAACTGATTGCTTTTTTTGTGGTGGGTGTCTACCGGGGTATTTGGGGTTACATGAGTTCCAATGATGTGGCCGTCTATCTGAAAGCCTCCACGTTTGCCACGTTTCTGTCGGTCACAGCCGTCACATTTATCTATCGGTTCGAGGATTTCTCCAAGGGTATTTTCATCATTGACTGGCTGTTGACCACCGCAGCGCTTCTGGGAACCCGTGGATTTTTTCGTTTGACCGGGGATGCGATGCGCCGAAAAACGCTGAAAGGTGAAACCGTTATTATTTACGGAGCCGGAAGAGGCGGCGAAATTCTGCTTCGGGAAATTATGCATAATCAACGGCTAAACATCAAACCAGCGGGATTTATTGATGATGATCCATTGAAAAACGGAAAAAAACTTCAGGGATATTCTGTACTGGGATCATTTGAAACGCTTCCGGCGATTCTGAAAAACGATGATATCACCACGCTCCTGATTTCCTTTAAGGGCCAGTCGCCTGAAAAGATGGCTGACATTCAGGATTTCTGCAGGAAACACGCGATTGCACTCAAACAGTTTTCCATTCAGATAGACACAATTGATGAATCCGTATAGCGTTGAATCGGGATGAATATGAAAAACAGAAGCGTATCTATGATTTTATTTTCCGGCCTGCCCATTCGGCCAGTTCTTCCCGAAAGATTTTGGAATTGTGCCGCACATCGACCGGAAACGATTTTGGAAACAGAATGGTCGTGATGTCCCGAGTTAAGATATGCTGGGATGCCAGTTGAAGCAGCTCGCTTTCAAGGGCTTTTAAATCGACATTCGGGTCAGATGGATGGAGCTGAATACAGATCACCGGATTCTGGCGGGGCGCATCCCCCACCCCGACCAGTGCACTGCGAAAGACCTGGGGGTGGGTATTGAAAATGGCTTCGCAGGGAATGGTGTAAAGCGGACCGTTTTCGGTCAGAACCCGGTGACTTTTTCTACCGCAGTACCACAACCGGCCTTTTCGGTCTATCCACCCCAGATCGCCCATTCGATGCCATGTTTCCTTGCCATTTCGTATCTTGTTAATGCTGTCCGCTTCGGCATTCTCAAAATAATGCCGCGTCACCAGATCGCCTTTGACCGCAATTTCGCCAATTTCCGAAGCATCCAGCACGAGATCATCCTTCCACTGGTTGATTGGCGAGTCGCTGATTCGAATAATCCGGATATCCAGGCCGTTCAACGGGCGCCCGACACAGATACCATACCCTTTTTCCGCAAGCCTGCGGGTTTCATTCAGAATTTCATGGCTTGAAATGGAGGCGACCGGAACAGCCTCGGTTGCGCCATATGGCGTATGTACCTCGGCAGAATCGCACAACACCGATGTAAACTGTTCGATGTTATCCGCCGAAACCGGTGCCCCGGCCGATACCACCCGCTTGAGGGATGGCAGCTTGATGCCGTTCTGCTTTCCAAATCCACCCACGCGATGCAACAGGGCCGGGGATGCGAACATATTGGTCACACCCTGGTTAATGATGGCCTCGATGATTTTTTCCGGATCCACCTCAGCCGGTTTGGTAAAATCCATATCCGGAACGACTGCTGTCATACCGAGGGCCGGGTCAAACAGGGCAAACAGGGGGAATGTGGGCAGATCTACTTCATCCCCGGCAATCTGGAAATGCGACTGGATTGTTTGGATCTGAGCCTCAAAATTGCCATGCGTATAGACAGCACCCTTTGCCGGTCCGGTGCTGCCGGATGTGAACAGAATGGCAGCCGTGTCGTTTCTGAGGGTAGGCACCGGTATATATGATTGCCAGGGTACCTTTCGGATCTGCCTGAGCGTCACCCCGCCCCAGAACCATCTGGAGCCGACCGTGATGGGGATATGAACGCTTTTAAACGCCCCCGGATTCATGATTCTGACCGCATGTGCCTGGGATATGCCAATAAAGGCCTCGGGTCGGCTGTCCCGAATACATCGAATCATACCTTTCAAGCCCATACCCGGATCCACAACCACGGGAATGGCCCCGGTTTTGAACAACGCAAAGGTAAGCGCAAAAAAATCCAGGCCAGGTTTTACCATGATCAAGGTGCGAACGCCTTTCCCAACGCCAACGGATTCCAGGCCATGTGCCAGACAGTCGGATTCCATATCCAACTGCCGAAAGGTTAAATGTGTATAGGTCACCCGACCGTCGTCATCCCGGCCAGAAGGACAGACCACGGCCCGTTTGTAGGGTTGAAAGCGGGCCATCTGGGTGAGCAGCGAAGCTATATTGAAAACGTTATCTTTTGAAGGATTCATGTTTAATCCATGATAGTTGCGATGTAACCATTCAGGTTCATGGGAGTCGTTACGCCGCTGGCATATTTCATTCTGCCTTTATTAATGCTAACGGCTAACCGCACAGGTTGATTTTTTTTAAGTGTTACATCACCCCGGATTTCTTTTCAAGAAATTAAATATTTTTGACAGAACGGCGTCGCCTTCGTCCTCCAGCAGATAATGCCCGGCATTCTCAAACAGATGTGTTTCTGCATGGGGGAACCGCCTTTTCCATTCCAGCAGATAATCCACATCAAACACAGCATCCATAAGTCCCCAGGCAATCATCATGGGAATATGCAGCAAATCAGTCAGATGCCTGTCCATCCGGTCAATGTATTCCCATGCCGGATCATGGGCAGAAATCGGAATGTCCTGAACAAATTTCAATGTGGCAATCCGGTTGGCGGGTGAGCCGTAAGGGGCGATGAGACCTTTTTTTACCGTGTGTGACAAAGATTTTTGGGTGGCCAGAATCAGGGCTGATCGTGCAAAGAGATTGAGCCGCAAAATCAGAAATCGGGCCAGGGCCGGACAATGGCGAATGATGGAAAGACGAAGCGGCAGATTTTTTCCGTGGGGAGGGGAAAAAGCTGCGGTGTTCATGATGATGATTCGGGATATCATTTCCGGATGGTTTACAGCAAACCCCATACCAATGGCTCCGCCCCAGTCGTGCAGGACAAGGGTCAGTTTCCGGTCAAATTGAAGACCAGAAATAAAGGATTCCAGATCCCTGATTCGCGCACCAAGCGTATACGCATACGCTTTGGGACTGGGCTTATCGGATAAACCGCATCCGATATGATCCGGTGCAATGGCGCGGTAATCAGGCGACAATCCCCTGATCAGATTTCTAAAGTAAAATGACCAGGTCGGATTACCGTGAATCATGATAATCGGCTCTCCGGTACCTTCATCGATATAGTGATAGCGCAATCCCTGAATGGTTTTATAACGGGATTGAAACGGATATAATGTGTGCCAGTCCATGTTTGTCAGAGTTCAGGGTTCAGGGGACAGATCGGCGAATCAAAGGACATACGTGACATGAAAGACGGGCAGTTCTGCCGATATATCATGATGAATTACCAGTCAATGGCCAGCATCAGGCAGTTCAGACCGCTGCCGATGCCCAGAAAACCGACCCGATCACCCGGTTGCAGAAAGTCCCGTTCATCCGCAATCGCTGCTGTCATTGGAAGGGAAACGGTTCCCATATTCCCCAAATATTCAAATGTCGTAAAGTCCTTATCCGAAGGGATACCCAGGCCGGACAGAATGGTTTTCTGATGAGCGGATCCGACCTGATGGCAGATGACTTTGTCCACGACGTTGGCGCCGGTGCCAAATATCTGCCGGAATTTTGAATAGGTTTCAATGCCCAGTTTCACGCCATTTTGCAGCACACCAACGGAATCGGTCTGCATGAAATGAGGCAGGGTGGACGGGAAGCCGGTATCCGGCCCCCACTGGCAAAGCCTGTGCCACTGGCTGGCATTTTGAACCACGCCGCCCAGAAGCCGGTGGCGCTTATTCTGGGAGTGAATCCGGGAAAGAACCACGGCCACAGCTCCGGATCCGCCGGTCAATGTCGCCAGCGACTGTTTGAAAACAGTCATGTCCAGGGATTCCAGCATGCGATGAATCACAAGATCCACGATTTCCCGGGATGTTTCGCAGGATACCACCATGCCGGCATCGATTTGACCCAGTTCAATGGCATTGGCCACCAGAATCATGCCGTTCAGAACACCCAGGCAGGCATTGGAAACATCCAGTATCTGGGTATCAGACCCCAGATTCAAACCATGCGCAACGGCACAGGCTGTGGCTGGCTCCAGTTGATCCCGGCAGACACCGGCATAAATCAGCATACCGATGGCCTCTTTGGGAATGGATGATGCAATCAGCGCCTTGAGACCAGCCTTAATGGCGCCCTCATTCATGGGAAAACCCATATCCCAGTACCGGCGTTCGCGGATACCGGTCAGGGTTTCCAGTTGCCCTTTTTTAAGATGAAGTTTTTGATATAACGGCGCCAGACGATCCTCGATATCATCTGATGTCAGCACATTGGGCGCCAGTTCATATCCAAATGCATCAATCGTTACCGATTCATATCGCATGAGACCATTCCAATTCCAAAATTTTTCATTTCATATATCCGCAGCCCATCGATTTCCAGAAAACCGTCTGCCAGAATCATGGGCGTCGGCAATTTCTGGAAGAACGTGATATGGGCCTCGACATCAATTTTTTTGTTCGCGGGTACAATCTGCCCCCGGTAAGTCCAGGAGTGGTCCCTTCCGGTCACCATGGTAAAACGCGGCCGATATGGAAGATCCGGTCCGCATTGTTCCATCAGAACAATTTTCAGCAACTGAATGAATGACTCCAGCCCCAGAGACCCCGGGCAGACCGGGTCCTGAAAAAAATGCGCTTTGAAAAACCACGCGGCTGGATTGACCTGTTTGCTGCCACGAATCACGCCAAGTCCGGATCCGCCATTCTTTTCCCAAAACTCAACCGTATCGATCATACGAAGTGCATTGGTCGGCAATCCAAATGAGGTTCGAATGGATTTTTGGGTGTCTTCGGGTTCAAATGGCGAAGAATCCTTAAGAAAAACCGGATAACGGTTGTCTTTCGTCACCGGAGTAAAGGGCGCCGGGTTGGCGTTTCGAATGCCCCGCTGTTCTGAAAGCGAATCCGCGGTAAAAAAACCAAAATCCGTGATGCCGCCATAAACGGTTTTCCCATTCTGAATCACCAGGGTTTCAAAGGATTCCAGAATCATATCGCCTGCAGCCGAAACCCGGGTCAGTCGGCTTTTCAGTTTCAGGACTCCGGATTCGGGACGGACATCCCGGTAAACCCGCGCCGCACCGCCCAGATTGCGAAAGTGAAGATCACTGTCACTGGTCAAGGCAGATCCGGCATAAGCGGCAAGCCAACCCGATGTTTGAAGCGCCGTTTCCTGAAGCACACAAAATGGCATGATACCCGATCTGTCCGCAGAAAAAAACCAGGCATTTGGAGAGATGTCGTATTCTGCCTCCAGCCACCCATCCGGTTTTAATACATTGGGCGCGGGTTCGACACGAACAATCCGGTCCAGAAAGAGGTAGGGTGGTGATGGCAGCCGGGCCACAAAGCGGCCATGGTCAAAAGCCTGATAGGCCGGTCCAAATACAGATGAGGGTTTTCCGCCGGTGGCAAAGGCATCGATGGTTGAGCGGGGAATAATTTGAGATTTGTGTGCGGGATGCGGTAATTTCAAATTTGAAATCTCAAATCTCAAATCTTCTTCCGTAATGCCGCTCAGTTTCATGGACATGCCACTGAAATGAACGATTGTTCTGCCGTCTGCAACCATCAGGGCATCTGCAAGGACATAAGGCTCTGGGTTGAAGCCGATTTCTGAAATATCAACCTCATAAATGACCCGTCCGGTTTTTGGTGTGACCGGCCCCCTGCATTTCAGCACGCTGACAACACCCGGAACCGGTTCATAACACGCGTCCGGCCGGTTGGAAAACCAGCCCATCCGCAGGATGAATACCCGAAGGGCATGACTGCAGCATTCATACATCAGGGTGCCGGGCATGACCGGATCATCCAAAAAATGACAGGTCAAAAACCAGTCATCGGCGTGAATATCGGCTTCGGCCCGAATACATCCGAATCCATATTTCCCGCCTGTCGGATCCACCTGTGTCACCCGGTCGATCAGATGCATCCTGTCTCCGGGAAGTCGAAGATTTTCTGATAAACAGATCCCGCTAAAACAGTTTCCGAAGCAGCTTTCCAAATTTCCTTGACGCAGCGCATCCAGTTGGGCGTCATCATAGGACTCCACCATCATGGGAAACAGGGAATACCGGTCTGGACCAGAGTTCGGGCTTTCAGGCCGAGGGTCTGATTCGGCCAGAATGATTCCGCCGGAATTTTCGATTTCATCCTCTGTAAAAAACCCGGCACAGCCGTTGGTCATGGTGATCAGCGGCACCCCATTGATTTCTCCAGTAAAATTGAAGAAAAACATCCAGGTGCCGCCCTGTCTGACAAACCGGTTGATATGAATGTCGTATCGAATGGTTTCTCCCGGAACCGGGAGCCCCCGGTGAAACGTCACCCTGGCGTCCAGAAGCCGGTAGGCCCGATTTCCTTTCACCACCCGATCAATCCCCATCCAGGCACATAAAAACAGGTCTGCCTGGCCAGCCTCGACAGAAATGCAGACCGGGGCCTTGCCGCCATCCAGATACCAAGCCCCGGGCAGAACATCATGCTCTGTGACAATGCGACCTTTGCCCAAAGAACCGCGGGCACCCTCAATCGACAGGATGCGATCCACCAGCATCAGTGGCTCGTCCGGAAGCCGAACCCGGACCGGATAGGTATCGACATCGACAAAATCCGGCCCCAGAACAGCAGCGGCCGATCCAACCGCAAATTCCATGCATTGTTCGCGTGTAAAGACAATTGGACGGGCCGGTGCATTCATTGATATCAATGGAGCGGGATCAACGGACTGTCCGGCTTTCAGGTCCAGCAGGTGACACTGAAGGCGGACCCCATCCGCAATCGATCGGCTGGTCTGCACCGAAACATCCAGAAACTGTTTATGTGCATCCGATACTGCCGTGGAAACATCTATCAGTGATTGAATGACGGGATGACGGGATGATTCGATCAGTGGACGACCGGGTGACTGAATGGACAGATTGTTTGATGGGAGGCTGACTGGATGAGTGCCTGGCGGAATGCCTCCGGGATGGTTCTGCTTTTCTGCTCTTCTGCTCTTCCAATCTTCTGCGCTTCTGCGCTTCTGCTCTTCTGCGCTTCCAACCGCCCCTCTCTGCCTTCTTTCATCTGATCCCTGATTGCCGCCTTCGGTCTTCCGTCCCCCGTCCTCCGTCCCCAGTCTTCCGGCTCCCGGCCACTCCCCGGCAACGCGGACCACCTGCCGATCCGTTTTTTGAACCATTGGTCCGGGCAGCAGAGAGGGCCATGCCGCATCGCCGTAAAGAGCGTCCAATGAAACCGGAATACGCTCTGCAATCAGATTCCCCAGAAATTTGAGCAGACTCAGATATTCATCTTCTCCGCGAAAACTGGCGGACAGTGCCAGATGTGGCCGATCGGACAGAATTTGATCTATCATGCGGGTGCAGGTGGAATGAGGTCCCATTTCCAGAAAAATGCGAACACCGTCCTGCCATGCCTGATGAATGACTGCCGGAAAATCAAAACCGGAAATGGCCTGGGCGGTGATGGAATCCGCTGCCGACTCCCGCGTGACCGGATAGGATCTTGCGGAATGACAGCTATAATAGTGAATTCCGTCCGGCGGAGTCGTGGGAAACAGGTGCAGATCCCGGTATTTTGATGCAACCGGGGCCACCGCGTCACAGTGAACCGTGACGACACCGTCCAGATAAACTGCCTCGCATTTGAGGTGGTGAATGACCGCTTCGATGGAT
>Ga0351857_1173_pt1 | contig 11867 bp, 11 predicted proteins | sample BONcelHFGM3001D9_FD_206801 | JGI IMG/M metagenome (GOLD analysis project Ga0351857, IMG submission 206801) | Enriched cells from coal bed in the Powder River Basin, Montana, United States - BONCAT cells FGM rep2 HSBNCT.FGM.300.1.D9 ... | reverse complement strand
TGCTGTGCCGCAGCGAGACGCGCGGCAGGCAGGCTTTCGAAGAGATAACGCAAATCCCGGGACGTGATGTCAGCCTGGAGTTTTGTGATTTGGGCAGCATGGACAACATCCGTTCGTTTGCTGACAGCTTCAAATCCCGGTATAACCGGCTTGATGTGCTGATAAACAACGCCGGTGTCATCACGATGGACCGTCGGGAAACCAAGGACGGATTAGAGCTCCAGTTCGGCGTGAACCATATCGGTCACTTTATGCTGACGCTGTTGCTTCTGGACTTGCTGAAAAAGTCCGAGGATGGCAGGATCGTTGTGGTCGGTTCGGGAGCGCACAAAGTCGGCAAAATTCACTTTGATGATATAAATCTAAAAAAATACAGCGTCATCAAGTCATACAGCCAGTCGAAGCTGGCCAACCTGCTGTTCGTGCGGGAGCTAGACAGGCGGTTGAAGGAGAGCGGCATCCCGATTGCCATTAACTGTGCGCATCCCGGCGCTGTCGCCACACAAATGGGTGTGGACCGGAATACGCATTTTGGAAAGACAGTTGTGGGCATGCTGAAGCCCTTCTTTCTGACGCCTGAGGAAGGAGCGCGTACAGCCGTTTTTCTGGCTGCGGGTGGAGCGCCGGGCATATCTGGACAGTATTTTTATAAATCCGAAACAGCCAAATCCTCCAAAAGATCGTGGGATATGGATTCCGCCAGGAAACTGTTTGAACTCAGTGAAGATATATGCGGCGTGCATTTTAATTAACGGTTATTCTCAACGAGTATGCGACCCGCCCGGCGGAAATGCTGTAATGTGGATTTGCTGTTGAGAGTTAGGGGAAACAGATAATGATATTCAGAAAGGCGAAACCCGATGAGATTGAAGGTCTGTTTGCGGAGGGGTACAAAGTTTGGAGCCGGAACAGAACTTTTGAGCAATACTGTGCAGACAACAGTAAAGAAGATGCCAAAGGGACAAGATATGTGCTGGAAAATGACGGTGAGATCGTCAGTTCCCTGATGCTGCTCAAGCTGAATGACTTTCAAGGCAGGAAGGTCTACGGCATCGGTTCGGTGCTTACGCCTGTGCAGCATTCGGGGAAAGGCTACGCGTCCATACTCTTAAAGAAGAGCATCGAAACCGTGAGCGATGAAACGTTGATATTCCTGCATTCGGATATCAGGCCTGAGTTTTACCGCCGGTTCGGATTCCGTCCACTGCCGAATCAGCTTCAAAAAAAGGAAGGCAGTATATGTATGCTCCGGTGCGTTGAGGACATATGGGGGGAACTGATGGCGGCCTCTGGCGCTCATGTCCCCAGCTATTTTTAGAGAGAGTAATTGAGGAGAATATGAAAACGATCGGCCTAATCGGCGGTATGAGCTGGGAAAGCACGGTAACCTACTATCAGGTGATCAACGAGACTGTTAAATCGGAACTCGGCGGACTGCATTCTGCGAAGTGCCTGCTGTACAGCGTGGACTTTGCTGAAATAGAAAGCTGCCAGTCGCAGGGACTGTGGGACAAAAGCGCTGATATATTGCTGGACGCGGCCCGAAAGCTTGAGTTAGCGGGAGCGGGATTCATCGTTATCTGTACAAACACCATGCATAAGGTGGCACCTCAGATTCAGGCAGGTATCAGTATACCGATTTTGCATATTGCTGATGCAACGGCGGATGTACTGATAAAGAACGGTATTACAAGAACGGCATTGCTGGGAACAAAATACACGATGACCGAAGACTTCTACAAGACCAGGCTGGAGAGCAGGAATATACGGGTTATTGTTCCGGAAACAGACGATGTTGAATTCGTTAATTCCGTTATATATGATGAGCTCTGCCTTGGCTTCATTTCGGAAAAATCAAAAGCGGGGTATCTGAGAATATTGGACTCGCTGGCTCAAAAAGGAGCGATGGGTGCGGTTCTTGGATGTACCGAGATTGGGCTGCTTATCAAACAGAACGATACAAAGCTGCCGCTCTTTGACACAACGTTGATCCATGGCGAAAAGGCAGCAAAAATCTCGATGGGCATTGACAGCATTTGATTAAAAATCATAATCAGAGTGCATTCAGCGAGACCATGAGTATTCAATTCATAAGCCGCCGTCGATGAAATTCCGTATATTATAAAACCTTTGTGACATACTGAGATTTAGAACAACTTTGAAAGAGGGTTCTGTATGAAAAAGCTCAGATGTCTTATGGTTTTTTTGTTTTGCGTTATTTTTTTTATCGCAGGCTGTTCTAACAGTGAGTCTCAAAGCGCCTCAACGCAATTGCCCGGCGGTGGGCAGTCTCCCGCAGCGAGTGCATCGGGCGGGCAGCAGGCATCCGGTCAGGAACAGTCCGGCGGGCAGATGATAGAACCGAAGCAGCTTATATCCAAAGAAGAGGCGGCGCAGCTCATCGGAGAAGCGGTAAAGGACGGATCGGTTGACGAACAGCAGATGCTGGGAATGAAGATTTGCTTCTATCCGGCTGAAAGCAGCAGTTCAAAGAGCTACTTGTCAATTGCTGTGATTCAGCAGGCATCGCTACAACAGGGCGAATCCGGTGGCGGCAGCCAATCAGGAGGTTCCGGTGGCGGCAGCGGCCAGTCGGGTGGCAGCGAACAGTCCGGGGGGCAGTCTGGCGGCTCTGGTGGCTCTGGCGGCGGCGGTCAGTCTGGGGGCGGGAACCAGTTAACACCCAAGGGGATATTTGAAGCCATAAAAACCGCAATGGAAGACTTAAATGCAGCGGATACCGGACGTATCGGTGACGATAATTTCATGTCTGCTCAGGGAATGGCCATTATTTCGGGAGAATACTTTATCTATGTGACCGCGGGAAATAACGATCCGGCGAAAATACAGCAGATTGTCAAGCAGGCGGGAGAACTGGCAGTCAGAAATCTGAAAAGGATTCAGGGACAATAGTGTATTTATAGATTCGCTGAATTGTCAACAATAAAAGCGTCCACCTCGGACGCTTTTATTGTTGACGTGTTACTATTTCTCTTCGCTGTCTTCTTTGTTGTTTTGTGGTTTGTCGATATCAGCCATCATCGCGGCTATCTTTTGCTCAATAGACGAAAGCCCGCTATGGACTTCTTCTGTGCTCTCGTGGACGGGCTCCTCTTTCTTTTCCGGAATACGAATGGGCATCAGTGTGCCATTTTCCACACGTTTTCTGTATCTCAGGTAAGGGATGAGAATACCGACCACAAGTATGATCAATATTATGCCGACTATGATGAGCACTTTGTATAATTCATCCATAGTTGACGCAGAACTATCGGGCATGTAAAAAATCCTGATCACATAAATAAGTATGCCGGCCAAAATACCGTTTATTAACGCAAGGGAGTACAAACCCAGGCGCAGACGATACTTGTTTTCAATTGTACGGCGTCCGAACATGATGACTAGAAAGACGGCAACAAAAAGGTAATTGAGCAGATCGTCTTTTGCAATTACGCCTTTCTCCTGCAGTGAAGAAGGAACAAACATGGATACTACCAGCGCGGCCGCGCTGATGATGCCGGCAATAACCTGTACGATGCGAAGCTGTGTATCGGTCAGCCTTCTTTTGCCCTCTTCAGGTGAAGATTCGTTTATGTTTGAATTTTCTTGATTTATATCGCTCATTGATAACTCCTTTCAAATTTACACCGCATTATTATGTCATAGATTTATCCCGTTTTCCATACTAAACGCAAAAAATCTTATTTATTTTTAAGTACCTTTCTGTTAGAATGTTTCTTAGTCATAAAAAAGATCAGTTCAATGAAGACTGGTTGTGAATATGTTGGAGGAATTGTATGAAACTTTACAGCACAAGCGACATCAGAAACATTACGCTGGTGGGCCACGGCGGGGAAGGGAAGACAACTCTGGCTGAAGCAATGCTCTTTGTCAGCGGAATGATCGACAGGCAGGGCAAAACGGACGACGGTAACACTGTGATGGACTTTGATCCGGAAGAGACCAAAAGACATATCTCAATCAGCTCTGCAATTGCGCCTGTGGAATGGAAAGACACCAAAATCAACATCATAGACACACCGGGATATTTCGACTTTATCGGCGACGCAACCTCCGGCTACTATCTGGCCGACAGTGCGCTGATACTTGTGAACGGACTGACGGGGCTGACCGTTGGTGCGGAAAAGGCATGGGACGCTTGCGTGAAGGCAGGTATCGCCAAAGCGTTCTTCGTCAACCAAATGGACAAGGAGAACGTGGACTTTGAAAAAGCTGTACAGTCGCTCAAGGACAAATACGGCACTAAGGTGACAGTGCTGCAGCTGCCTATCGGCCAAGGGCTGAGCTTCAAGGGCATATTTGACGTCATCGATATGAAGGCGTATGCCTTCGACGGCAAAAAGGTAAAGGAGATCGATGCGCCGGCGGACGTGAAAGCGCAGGCTGAGGAACTCCGAGAAGCCATTATCGAGAACGCCGCGGAGAACGACGAAGCGCTGATGGAGAAGTTCTTTGAAGGCGAAGAACTGTCCAAGGACGATATACTCAAGGGCTTAAAAATAGGCGTCGCTTCGGGTGATGTCATTCCAGTGTTCCTCGGTGCGGGCGCACCGCACATGGGGATGTCGCTGTTGCTGGACAACATCGTAGAGTTTATGCCGTCTCCAGATAAGAAGATCAACATCAAGGGCAAGACATCCAAGGGCGAAGAAGTCACCTATACTGCTGACTCCAAACAGCCGTTTGCGGCACAGGTTTACAAGACTGTGGCGGACCCGTTCGTGGGGACGCTGTCTGTATTCAAAATCTTGGGCGGTGAGTTGACTGCAGGACATACCATCAAGAACGCCAACTCGGGAAAATCCGAAAAGTTCGGTCAGATATATATTATGTCAGGCAAGAAGCAGATAACGGTGGAGAAACTGACAGCGGGCGATATCGGCGCGCTGGCCAAGCTGCAGCACACCGAGACGGGCAACACACTTTGCGACGAGAACAAGCCCATTGAATTCCCTGACATTGAATTCCCAGAGCCATGCATATCTCTCGCAGTCACAGCGAAGAAGCAGGGCGAGGAGGAGAAGGTGTTCGCCGGCCTGCACCGTCTGGAAGAAGAAGACCCGTCCTTCCGCATCATCAAGTCCTTGGAGACCCCTGACACGCTGGTGAGCGGCCTGGGCGAGCTGCATCTGGAAGTGATCTGTCGGAAGCTTGCTAACAAGTTCGGCGTGGAAGCGCAGCTGGCCGACCCGCAGATTCCCTATCGCGAGACAATCCGTAAAAAGGTTGAGGCTCATGGACGGCACAAAAAGCAGTCGGGCGGCCACGGCCAGTTCGGCGATGTGCATATCCGTTTCGAGCCCCTGCACGACTCCGAAGAGAACTTCGTGTTCGTGGACGAAGTGGTGGGTGGCGCGGTACCGCGGCAATACATCCCTGCGGTGGAAAAGGGATTGAGAGAAAGCATCTCGAAGGGCGTGCTGGCGGGCTATCCGATGGTCAAGCTTAAGGCTTCGCTGTTCTTCGGTTCTTCACACCCGGTCGATTCTTCAGAAATGGCGTTCAAGGTAGCTGCGAACTTGGCGTACAAGCAGGGTTGTGCCGATGCAAGCCCGGCGCTGCTTGAGCCGATCTATCGCCTTGAAGTTACGATACCTGACGAATACATGGGCGATGTCATCGGCGACATCAACAGACGCCGCGGCCGTATACTCGGCATGAACCCGCAGGGCGGGCTGCAGCAGGTCGTCGCGGAAGTGCCGCTTGCCGAAGTGTTCAAATACGCGACAGACCTTCGTTCAATGACGCAGGCCAGAGGCTCGTTCACCATGACGTTTGACCGCTATGAGGAACTGCCGTCCAATCTCGCGGATAAGGTTATCGCGCAAGCCAAGAAGGACGCAGAGGAAGAATAACAGCGCCCGGGGCTGGAGCATATGCGACGTATCAACCAATGCCGCCGGGCAGTTTTCCGGCGGCATTTTTGACTTAATGATGAAGGCTTTGCGCGTGAAAGGAGACAATTATGGCGGTATTTTTTCAAAGAGACGAGGAAACGAAGACGGTGCTGGAGGCTGCACTTAAGATCGCAAACGCGGCGAGAACCGCACCTAAAGCCCGGGGGGTGGACAACCTTGTGATTGCGGTGGCCGACGCGGACGAGCTCCCTTTAATCGCAAAGACAATGATGCGGCTTTATGAGGAAGGAAAAGCTGCGGATTTCTTCGTGCGGGATGCACACAATCTGATGGCGTCTCAGGCACTGCTGTTAATTGGAACAAAGATCATGGCATTGGGGTTAAACTGCGGTCTCTGCGGGTTCGAGACATGTGCGAAGAAAAACGCACACAAATCAGTGCCGTGTGCCTACAACTTAAACGACCTTGGAATCGCGATTGGTAGCGCTGTGAGCCGGGCTGCCGACATGCGGCTCGATAACCGGGTGATGTATTCCGCGGGAACGGCTGCGCGGGAAATGAAGCTGCTGGGCGAGGACATAGAGGTAGTGTTCGGTATACCGCTGGCAGCAGCCTCCAAGAGCCCATTTTTCGACAGGAAAGCGACTGTTTAGGTGGGCCTGATGCCGATTCCGCCAAAACCGGAATATTTAACGATGATCTCTCGGGATAAACTGAAGACGAGATTTGGTCTTGTTTTTTCTCTGCGTATCATATAGAATGTGTCGCGTGTGCTTTGTTAATAATATGTTTACATAAGGAGTTTCCCCATGACGAAGGTAAAGATGCCGGTTCCGTTGGTTGAAATCGACGGTGATGAGATGACACGAATTATCTGGAAGATGATCAAGGATTTTCTTCTGGAACCGTATATCGAACTGAACACCGAATACTATGATCTCGGTTTGACGGAGCGTGATGCCACTGACGACGTTGTGACCACTCAGTCTGCCGAGGCTATAAAAAAATATGGTGTCGGCGTCAAATGCGCCACGATCACACCCAACGCCCAGCGCGTTGAAGAATATGACCTGAAGAAGATGTGGAAAAGCCCTAACGGCACCATCCGCGAAATACTGGACGGCACCGTTTTCCGCGAACCTATCCTGGTCAAAGGCGTCGCTCCTTCTGTGAAGACATGGAAACATCCCATCATCATCGCGCGTCACGCCTACGGCGACATCTACAACGCGCAGGAGTGCGTGGTGGATGGTGAGGGCAAGGCCGAATTGGTGATCACGAGAAAAGACGGCAGTGTAGAACATCGCACAATTGCGGATTTCGACGCGAAAGGCGGCGTCGTTCGCGGCATGTTCAACACTACCAAGTCCATTGAAAGCTTTGCAAAGAGCTGTTTCAATTACGCGCTGGACTGCAAGATGGATCTGTGGTTCGCGACGAAGGACACGATATCCAAGCAATATCACCATCGCTTCAAGGATATCTTTGCGGAGATATTCGAAAACGTCTACAAGAAAAAGTTTGAACAGGCGGGCATCGAGTATTTCTATACTTTGATCGACGACGCTGTAGCGCGTGTGATACGCAGCGAGGGTGGGTTCATATGGGCATGCATGAACTACGACGGTGATGTAATGTCCGACATGGTCGCGACAGCTTACGGCAGTCTCGCGATGATGACTTCGGTGCTGGTATCGCCCGAAGGCCTGTATGAATACGAAGCGGCGCATGGCACAGTGACCAAACACTATTACCGTCACCTGGAAGGTAAGGAGACGTCCACCAACTGTATGGCGACGCTGTTCGCATGGACGGGTGCGCTGCGCAAACGCGGCGAGCTGGATGGCAATGACGCTATGGTTGAATTCGCAAACAAGCTTGAAGCGGCTTCCATCACGACGATAGAGAACGGCGTGATGACGGGAGACCTTTATATGCTCAGCGAGTCTGAGAATAAGCAGAAGGTAAGCACAGAGACGTTTATCAAACAGATAAAAGTAACACTTGATAAAATGCTGGGAGAGAATAAATGAGTCTATACAGCCAGTGGCAGGGCATCGCTGAGGCACAGCGGTCACCGCAGGACAACCAGGCTTTTTGGAACGAGTATTTCGAAATCGAAACCGAAGGCTACAAGAAGATATTGGAGCGCAAGGACAACTTCTACGAGGATAAGCTGACGTCCATTGCGGACGAGTTTGGCATGAGCCCCGTGGTGTTCGCGGGCTTCATGGACGGCATTAACACCAGCCTCGTTGAGGAAGTGGACTTAGAGAAGCTCAAAGAGGACAGCGCGGTTTCATTGAAGGTTGATTTCGACAAGCTTTATTACAACATGCTGGAAGCGAAGGCCAAATGGCTCTATACGCTGCCGGGATGGGACGGCATACTCTCCGAAGAGCGCCGTCACGAGATCAGGGATCAGTGGCGGCAGGACGGGCAGGCTGTTTCAAATAAGGTGGGGCGGAATGAACCTTGCCCTTGCGGCAGCGGCAAAAAGTACAAAAAATGCTGTGGAGCGGGCGAATAATATCAGTCTAAAAAAGCATACAATTCGATATTGACTTATGAGTATCGAGATGTTAGAATACCGAAGTGCCCAAAACGGGGGCGCTGCTAAAGGGCGCGTAACAGGCGGGCGTGGCGGAATTGGCAGACGCGCCAGACTTAGGATCTGGTGCCGTAAGGCGTGGGAGTTCAAATCTCTTCGCCCGCACCACGCACACATGCGGGAGTGACTCAGTGGTAGAGTGCGACCTTGCCAAGGTCGAAGTCGCGGGTTCGAATCCCGTCTTCCGCTCCATTAACCGTTGGTTCCGGGAAGATAAAAGTTTCCCCGGGACATCATGCGGGTGTAGCTCAACGGTAGAGCCCCAGCCTTCCAAGCTGGTCGCGTGGGTTCGATTCCCATCACCCGCTCCATGCAAACCAAAGCTCAAAAGATATACTTTTGGCTAAAGCTTGGGCCACTAACTCAGTTGGTAGAGTACGCGACTCTTAATCGTGTTGTCCAGGGTTCGAGCCCCTGGTGGCCCACCAGACAAAAAAGCCCTTGAAATATATTTTCAAGGGCTTTTTTGTCTTTCCTGTGCTACATTTACCAAAAATAATAGATCACACAAATTTACCTGATAACATCAATGTTACTCGAGAACAATTTAGTGCGTTCTTTACATATGGAATCAACTGGACTATTTTTAGATAGTGATTACCAAAGCAATCATTCGTGACGATTATTCGGCGATTATAATAGAATTAGAAAAGAGTGAAAGGAAAGGATTCAAAGCAATGAAGATGTTTATCGGAGGCCAAGCGGTCGAATCAATGGATGAGCAAACGATAGCGGTTTATAATTCTGCCACACAGGAATTGATAGACACTATACCTTGTGCGACGGCAGATGATGTGAACAGAGCCATTATGGTCGCACAGGACGGCAAGAATATGTGGGCAGAAACGCCGATGCACGCCCGAGCACGCATTTTGCTCAAATGTGCGGATGTTTTGGAAGACCACTTGGAAGAGTTAGCAAGGTTGCTCAGTACAGAAATGGGGAAAATTATTCGCGAGGCGAGAGGAGAGGTAAACTGTGCTGTACAAATACTAAGAAGCTATGTTGAGAAAGCCAAACATTTATATGGTGAGACCATGACAACGGAATCTCAGCCCAGCTGTGATAAAGATATTATATTCACGCGCAGGGAACCACTTGGTGTTGTGGCGTGCATTGCACCATTCAATTATCCGGTGGAGTTGTGCATGCACAAGGTTGCCGCGGCTTTAAGCGTGGGTAACAGTGTAATTGTCAAACCGGCGACGGACAACCCACTGACTCTTATAAGAATTGTTGAACTGATGCTGCTGACAGGTGTTCCGGGAAATGTTCTACAAATTGTCACTGGACCTGGAAGTCTGGTGGGAGGCATATTGGTCGAAAGTGAGAAAATTGATGCTATAAGTTTTACCGGCAGCACTGAGGTTGGAAAGGCCATTGCAAAAAGATCGGCACAAACACTAAAACACATATTTCTTGAACTGGGTGGAAATGATCCTTTTATCGTCTTTGAGGATGCAGATATTGAATTGGCAGTCAATGAATGTGCATCTGGCCGCACTCAGAATGCTGGGCAAACGTGCTGTGCTCCTAAACGTTTCCTTATTCAAAACAGTATTAAAGGTCATTTTGTCGAAATGTTGATAGGGAGGCTTAAGCTGATCAAAATGGGTAGCCCTCTGGAAGAAGATACACAGATGGGAGTATTAATAAGCCCGCGGTCAACAATGGAGATACATAAGCAGATAGAGCATACGCTTAGTCAAGGAGCAACATGTGCATATGGCGGCCGGTTGATTGGCCCCACTTTTATTGAGCCAACTGTACTGCTAGATGTTACACCCGATATGGATATTTTTAAAGACATGGAGGTTTTTGGACCCGTATTTCCCATTGTAGGCTTTGACACCGAAGAAGAGGCTATCCATATTGCCAACAATACGTCTTTTGGTCTTAATGCAGGCGTGATGACACGTGATATGAAAAAAGCATTTCGCGTGGCAGCAAGAATGCACTGCGGCAGTGTGGTCATAAACGGCTCGGGGAATTACCGCAACATTGATCAGCCTCATGGAGGGCGCAAACTAACCGGCCTTGGAAGAGAGGGAATATGTTGTACGCTCGAGGAGATGACGCAGCCTAAGGCTTATGTGCTAAAATCAATATTAAAGTAAATGTGTCATTAACACACTTCTTGTCATATGACGAGTTATCACATATACTGATAACAAATTCATGATAAAGGAGATGGCTATTGTCTGCTCAACTAAGAAGTGAGATAGAGCGCCGGTTGCTTAACGACGAGTATAATTGCGAAAAAGAGCTGACGATGTCAATTATCAGCGGGAAGTATAAGGTGGTTATAATATGGCATTTGGGCAATGAGGGGCCACACCGTTACAGTGAACTGTTCCGACTTTTCAAGGAAATTAGCAACCGCATACTGACAAAACAGCTTAGAGAGCTGGAACAGGACGGAATCATAGCCAGAAAAATATATCCCGTTATACCGCCAAAGGTAGAGTATCATATGACCGAGCTAGGCGAATCGATACTGCCCATTATCAACGATATGTGGCAATGGGGAAAAGGCCATATGGAGTTCTATCGTGAGAAACTAAAAAATAAAGACATGATATCAAAAGGCATTTAGAATAGTAGAAAACAATTCAAAGTTTACAGATACATTTTCTATACTGAAAACAAAGCAAACGTGGCAGGATGAATTGTCCGCACGTTTGTTTGGTGATTAAAGAATAAGGCAGCAGTGGATGAAGTGATCACACTAATCTCCGGAGATACATCAAGGTCGCGCAGAAGATGAATACTGTCAAATGTCTCTGCTGTTTCTTGTTGCCAATAAAATGGTGTAATTATACATTCGGAAGAATAAACATAAACTTTTTGTGAAAATTACCTCTTCCATATCTCAATAATTGTTGTATAATGTGAAAGAATAATTAAAATGGGGGGGAAGTGGTTTTCCGATTTTTCCCTCCGTGAAGAGTATAAACGGCAGCGTTTATATATAAATTATTCTCAACATCTTGTTATGTTTTAAGGAGGTATTGGTATTATGGATTTAATGATTCTCGCACCCATCGGCGCCGTGTTGTCATTGCTCTTCGCTGGCTTCCTGGCCATTCGCATCAAGAGCTTTTCCACAGGCACAGAGCTGATGACAAAAATTTCTGGGGCGATCAAGAAAGGCGCTAAAGCCTATCTGAAACGCCAATATACGGGCGTCGGCATATTTTTTGCCGCGATGTTCGTCGTATTGCTCGTGCTGTCATTCTTAAAGATGGTCAATCCGTTTGTGCCGTTCGCCTTCATCACCGGCGGTTTCTTCTCCGGTATGTCGGGCTTCATCGGCATGAGTGTCGCGACTTCCGCAAACTCCCGTACGGCGTTTGCGGCCAGCCAGAGCCTTAACA
>Ga0351857_1195_pt1 | contig 11905 bp, 14 predicted proteins | sample BONcelHFGM3001D9_FD_206801 | JGI IMG/M metagenome (GOLD analysis project Ga0351857, IMG submission 206801) | Enriched cells from coal bed in the Powder River Basin, Montana, United States - BONCAT cells FGM rep2 HSBNCT.FGM.300.1.D9 ... | reverse complement strand
CTCGATGGGATCTTTCTCTCTGCCGAACAACTCATACATAGCTTCCTTGTAGCATTTGCCGCCATCTCCACCTTTTTGATCTCGGCAATATGTTCCTCTGTGAGAATCATGCATCATGGAATCCAGCAAGCGCACAACCGTCAGACCGTATTCCGTCCCTCTCACCTAATATTATCTAAACTTTTTGATAATATAAAACCGGCATGAGACGGTGTCAATTACAACGGTATCGGTCGATATGGAGAATTAACTCACTCGGCTGAGTTGGTGTCCGGTCGTTTCTTCAATCGCTTAATGGAAATCACTTCGTCAAACACCACCAACAAACTGCCCACAATCAGCATCATGTAGTAGGTAAAGAAGCGCCAGATCAACATGGCCACCGCCGTCGCTGCACCGAAAAACGGCCCGAAGAAAAGCAGGAACCCGCCTTCGGAGGCACCGGCCGCACCGGGCAGCGGAAAGAACGACACCGCAAGGAAAAGCATGGACTCCATCGCAAAAATATCGATGACGTTATTCGCCGAATAACCAAAGGACAGATATATCAGGTACGGTATGACGAACAGGAAAGACAGGTTCAGAACAGAGATGAAGTACGACCCCAAAGCGCGCAGTTTGTACTTAGATATATACGCTGCCGCGGTATGATAATCGTCTATCGTGTGTTCGAAGTTTTCAAACGTCAGCTCCTTATTCTTGATGATTTTAATTTTGCCGAGCATCGTTATCATGCCGCGGCCAATCCTCATCACCAGCTTCTTATTGATAATGGTCAGAATAATGAAGACTACCGCTACGAGGTTGATGATGAAACCCAGTACAGCCAGCCAGAACGCTTCATTGTGGTTGGTATAAAAATATCCCCCGCGCAAACACATACCGGCGATGTAGATCGAGCAGAGCGACAGCTCATAGATGACAAATTTGATGCAGACGATGCATGTGGCTGTACCCACCGGCATCTTATTGCGGCGCATATACACCACCTGCATCGGCTGGCCGCCGGTGGATGACGGGGTGAGCGCACAGTAATAAAGACCGATGAGCCCAACTTTTATAGACTGCAGCAGCGGCTCTCTTTTATACATGTATTTTGTGATGTCATGAAGAAGTAGCGCATCCATCAGCCAGTACAGCAGCAGCGCGCCCACACAGGAAAACAGCCACCAGATATTGAACTTCTCCAAAGCGCGGCCGATCTCGTCCAAATCTGCCGCAAACAAAAGAATGACGATGATTGCTACAATCGTCACACCCATATATATGAAGCTGAATAACTTCGTCTTTTTCTTTTTCATTAACCTTCCGCCAATCACTGACAGTATCATATCAGATTAGCCTGAAAAAATCAAGAAAACCCCTGTCAAGTCCTCGATCACCGGATAATAGACGACAAGCTGTATGATTAATCCGGGGAATCTCACTCAGCCCTTTTGATGGCCTGGCTCTTCTTTAAATCGATTAAATATAGGTAGCGCTGATAAGCAACGTCGATTGCATTTTCCCAGCTGCGGTACAGTGAGGCACGCGCCGTTTCTCCAATCTGCATCGCCTTTTGCGGATTGTGAATGATGCATCTGATCACCTCTGAGAGCGCGTCGGCATTATTCTGAATCAGAAAACCGTTCTCCTCCGTAACCCCCTGTGAAGTGCTGGAACCGCGTACAAAGACAGTGGGACAGCCACAGGCAGCCGCTTCGCGCGGCACCAGCGACGACGTGTCGTAAAGCGAAGGAAACAGCATCGCACAGCAGCGCAGATAGACGTTGGCGATCAGTTCCCGGTCCTGTATGCGGCCGGCAAAGGTGACCTTGTCGTTCATGCCGAGCTCCGATACCATGTTCTCCATGTCAGCACGGCGCGCACCGTCGCCCACAAAAAGCATATGGAATTTGGCGCCTTCCTTGTGGATCTTTCCCAAGGCTTCGATCACCATCTTGAGGTTCTTCTGCCAGATATGCTGGCCGATGTACAGAAAGAGCGGCGTGTCGGCGTCAATCCCAAACTGGCTGTTGACGATCTCGTCCGTCTGTGGGCTGCGAAACCTGATATCAATATCGCATCCGTTCTCCATGATGAAAACGTCGCCTTCGTATCCGTATTCACGCAGTGTTTCCACCGATGCATCGTTTACCGTCCAGACCTCGTCGGCAGATTCGTAGAAAGAGGCAATCATCTGAAGCACACCCTCTACGATCTTATCCGATTTGAGCGCGGCCTTAAAATCGTCCTTATATTTTGAATGAAACGTAGCGACAAAGGGAATATCCCGTTTGCGGGCTATACTCTTTGCGGCCAGACCCGAAGAAAAAGGGCAATGGGCATGCACGATATCAAAAGGTATCCTTTTGAGGTCGAGCCAGAACGACGTATGCATCTGCGGCAGCCCGAAGCGGTATTCGTGCCGCGTGGGTACCTTTACAGAAGAATATCGGTAAACCGGATAATCATAATCATCAACAGCATCCGGATATTTGGGCGTGATCACACAGCAGGATCCGTACTTCTTGTTCATCCAGTAAGCGTAATTCTTAACGACGTTAGCAACGCCGTCTACAATGGGCGGAAACGATTCATTAAACTGGCCGATTGTGATGTTCATCCTTTGTTTAGCCTCCCTGGACCTGCGGTTCCCCCTGCGCAGACCCACATCATTATAGCAAACCCCCACATTTTTTCAATCGGCATTTTGTAAACAAACAAATGATTCGCTGAAAGCTGAACCAATTGTACAAAAATATCTCCAAACGCAAATCAATTAAAAACATGTAAGCCAAAAACACCCATTAGCGGGCGTTCAGGCAGAAACAGAAAAATATCAGTCGATGATCTCATCGATCAGCGTCTTCAAGTCTTCCTTTTCCTTAGGATTTTTGAACGATAACGAGAAGTCGTCAGGCTTGTCATCGTTCTCGTATATCCAGGAATAGTCATCATACTTGGGCTTATAATCGCTGATGCTCTTTGGAGCCGCCTTAGGCGCTTCCGCCGGAGGCTGAACAGGCTGCCCCTGCTGAGGCTGTATCGCTTCCTCCACAGGATGCTCGTTTTCAGCTGCCGCTGCCGGAAAGTTACCTGATTCCAGGGCGCCCAGCATCTTGTTGATCTCGTAAAGCTCCATGAACCCCGCCTGATCCTCCGGACTTTCACCCCCCTCTTCCACCTTTACCGACGTCAGTAACACGCTTTCCGGAATATCCAAAGCCGATTCGGCTTGCGGTTCGCCCTCGGAATCATCCGGCAAATTCATGCCGGGCATGTCCTTCAAGCTCTGCGAGATGTCCTTATCTATGCGGTTTAAAGCCTCGGTATTGATGCCGCCGCCAAAAGGCGGTTCCTCCTGCCCGAAGTAGCTGCGGAATGTTTTTTCAAAATGCGCCGCCTGGGCGTTAACCATATTGGCAAAGCTGGTGGCAAAGCCCTGGGCGCAGCCTTTAAGCTCCTGCAGCTTGATCTCTGCGTCACTCAGATCTCTGGTAGCCTGCTCCGCCCGCTTGCGGGCCGTGGTCTCAGCGCTGCTGATCACCAACTCGGCTTTTCGCGACGCGTCATTGATAATGCGTTCAGCGGATTTCTGAGCGGAAACAAGCGTGTTCATGATGGTGTCTTCGGCTTCCTTGACCTTCCGCGCTTGTTCTCTTAAAGTCGCCAGTTCATTCTTCATCATCGCATTTTCGTTCTGCATTTCTTTGAACTCATCGATGATCTGATCGAGGAACTTGTCGACTTCATCCTCATCGTATCCTTTAAAGGAACGCTTAAATGTTTTTTCCAGTATATCCTTAACCGATAAAGGCACGCCTATACCCCTTTCCCACTTTTTCGCAGATCAATAGCTTTAATATCCCCTTATGATACAAGGCTATACGCGACATGCCACAAGCGACCAGCCTGCGGCATGTCGGTCAGCACATATAAAGCTTATCAGTCAAATCTGCGAAAACCATCTCGGGTGCTCCGCTCGTCCGCATTCTGAGCAATATCGACATTGGACGGTGCCACGACGAATATGCTTCTGGCCACTTTCTTGATATCGCCGCCGAGCGAATACACCGCGCCGCCGACAAAATCCAGAATCCTCTGGCCCAGCTCCACATCCATCTCATCAAGGTTCATGATGACCGGCTTTCTGGCCTTCAGATTGTCGATGATGCACTCCGCCTCTTCATAGCTGGACGGCTGGAATACAAGCATGCGCATTTTCGCAGCAGAATTCGGAAGCCCGACCACTTTGCCCTGTTTGCGCTTGGGCAGCCTCTCTTCCGGCTCTTCCATCATCTCTTCTTCGTAGAATTCCTCTTCTTCGTCCATGATCTCGTCATTTTCGAATTCTTCTTCCTCAAGGCCAACCGCGTCTAATATACGGTTAAAAAAACCTCTCGCCATAGTATTGTAACCCCCTGAAAAATTTAATTTGACCTCGCCCCAAATACGGCCGTGCCGATCCTGACCACATTTGAGCCTTCTTCTATGGCGGCTTCAAAATCATCCGACATACCCATCGAAAGGTATTCAAACCCGGTATACACTTTACTGAAACGGTCATAGAGCATTTGCATTCTTTCAAAATGCCGTCTGTTATCATCCGCATCACTGACCGCCGGCGGTATCGCCATCAGTCCTTTGATGTGGATGCTCCTCATACCAGACATCTGCTCCAAAAACTGTTCCAGCTCCTCTTCGTATAAGCCGGACTTCGTCGGTTCTTTGGCGATGTTGAGCTGCACAAGCGCACTGAGCTGCGTGCCTTTTATATGGCACTGTCTTTGTATCTCATGCGCTAACGTGACCCTGTCCAATGAGTGCAGCAGATGCACACCTCCGTCAGTCAAATACTTGACCTTGTTGGTCTGCAGCGGCCCGATGATGTGCCAGGTGTAGCCATCTCCCAAAACCTCACGTTTTTTAAGATATTCCTGCACCCGGTTTTCACCAAAATCGCGCATCCCTGCTTGAAAAGCCTCGGATACGGCAATGGCGTCCACCGTTTTGCTGACCGCTATGATCGTAATGTCGCTGCGACTCCTGCCTGTTTTTTTTGCGCTGGCATCCACCCTTTCTTCGATCATTCTGATGTTCTTTTCAATGCTGGTCATCTATCCCCCACCCTTGTGCAAGGTGCCATCGACTATTTCTTGATAAGCTGTCCCACTTCGAGTCCTGGCTGACCTTCATAGGTCTTTATAAATACATTATCCCCATCATCGGCGACCACCACCACCGGGACAATCTGCCCGCCCGCGGTTTCCACGTAGTCTACCTCATCGGAGGTCTTCACACAGACCGCCGGTATGCGCAGCCCTTCCTGAACGTTGTACAGCTTGGCCGAAACACGCCGGTCGCCCAATAGCGGGCCAATATTATCCTGTATCAGTATAGTATACACATAGCCGTCATTATTTTCAAGCTTTGTTGTGTTAAAAACCACACCGGTATACTGAGATTCCAGATAATCATCAAAAACGAGTGCAAATGCGTTCCCCACATACATCTCGGGTATCTTTTTCTCGCTCAGCATCACCACATACCATTCGTTTTCATCGACGACGCGGTACAACGGTGCGGTGGCCTGATCCTCTTCGTCCGTCTTCACCGTCTTGCCGGCTTCCACTTCCTCCAGCGCTTTCTTGGTGAAATGACCGATGTTGTCCTTGGACATCAACGCTTCGCATCCGTCAAAGTAGAAGCTGACGATGCCGCTTTCCTTGGCATTAAGGCTGGTGCGCCATCCGGCGATCTGGGTCAGCAGCTCGGTCTCCTCAGAATAGTACCCGCGCAGCGTGTCGTCCGGCATGACCGAACTCTTCTGATACGCCATGCGCTCATCAAGCAGCGCAGCCAATTCGCGCTCTAGGGACAGCGTTCTGTTTAGTTCTCCGTCAGCCACCGCCTGCTCGATTTCTTTGGCCTTGGCGTCGATGCGTCCGATGATATCGTTCAGCTGCTCGTCGATGATGCCCGCCTGCAGCTCGGTGGTTTGGTAATCCAGTATCGTCTTTTGCAGATCCAGCAAAATGGACAGCGTCTCATCGTTGTAGCCCCATTCGTATACCTCGATGATGGGGTCTCCCTCGTCCACATGCTGGCCTTCCACCGCAATAAAATCCGTCTTGCCGTAATTCTTTGCCTCGTAGACGACCTCGCTACGCAAAACAAGCATGTCGTAGTTGGCACTGAATTCCGTGGCAGCCCATTCCACCGGCGCCGTGGGCTGACCGCGCAGCACCAGAAACAGCGTTACCGCTGCCGCCGCCACAGCCGCAAGCAGATACAGGTAGAACTTCAGCTTTGGTTTGCGTCTCACCGTCACCCTGCGGTTTATGGTTTGCGGCGGGCGCTCATAATGATAACGGCCACTCGTTCTTCGCCTGACTGCCATTTTGAACCCTTCCTGTTGGTTACCTTTTAGTAATTCTCCGTCAAAAAAAAAATTCCTTTGTAGAGGAATATAAAAAAAGCGCGAAAAACCGTTTTTTATATTTCGGTCGTTTACAGGTCTATTCGTACCTCCACGCTGTTGCCGCGCCCGCCAAAATTCATGTCCTGACACAGCGCCTGAACCAGCCGAAGGCCGCGCCCGCGCTCTTTGTATAATCCGTCTTCATCCACAGGCCGGGCAAGCCGTTCCATGGCCTGATCAATTTCAAACCCTTCGCCGCCATCCTTGATTCCGATGCAAAGGCTGTTGCCCTGCATACCGGCTGCCAGTATCACCGGAGTTTTGCCGGACGGGCCGGCATGTTCAAAGCTGTTCACCAGCAATTCGTTGATCACCAGCGCAATATCAAACCGGCGCTCTTCAGAAAGCGCCGCATGGCGACCCACACCAGTGATCACACCGGTGGCCACCGTTTTGATATCATCTATGGAAGTCAGCACATAGCGGCTCGAATAACACATATACACTTACCAGAAAGCACATCATTTTCGCATGAAAAGCATCGCTTTGCCATGCCGCGCTTCATACTCTATATACCCTGTAAGGCTCGCGCCTAAACTCATTTTTCATAGAAATTTCTGAACTTGACGAGTATCCGCCGCTCGATCCTGGACACGTACATCTGAGACACCCCCAGCATCCCAGCCACCTCGCGCTGGCTCTTGTCTTGGCCATAGCGCTGCTCGATCACCTTCTTTTCCACGTCGCTCAGATGATCCAGGCAGTAGTCCAAAAAGTCCTTGTCCTCGATCTGCTCGTAGGCGTTGTCCGTGCTGCCCACCAGCTTGATCAGCTGCGAATCCTCGCTCATCGCCACGAAGCTGTCCAGCGACGTGGCATATCCCACCGACTGCGCTTCCATCAGCTCCAGCACACGTTCCACCGACAGACCGAGGTATTCCGCCATCTGTTCGGGTGTGGCGCTGCGGCCGTATTTGGCGGTCAGCGCCGCTTTGGCCTCCTCCATCTTGCGGATCATCTCGCTCTCCCGCCGCGAGATGCGCACCATACGTGTCTTATCGCGAAAGTAGTTCTTGATCTCGCCCACCAGCGTGGGCGTTGCAAAGCTGGCAAACTTAACTCCGCGGCCTGTCTCGAAACGGTCCAGCGCCTTCACCAGCGCCAAAGAAGCCACCTGGAACAGGTCGTCGAATTCCACGCCGCGACCCACAAACTTCTTGGCGACTATTTCCGCGATATAAAGATACTTCTCCAGAATGTGATTGCGCAGCGCTTCGGAACGCGTCTGCTCGTAGCGCTCAAACAACGACTGTTCTGGCACTTCCGCCCTTACCTGCTCCATATCGTCCCCAAAGAGTCCTAACACGGCTTTTTATTGAAGCGCACCGCTTTCACGATGCCCTCTTCTTCATCAATCTCACAGCTGTCCACCAGCGCCTCCAGCAGATACTGACTGAGGCTTTCTTCCTGCGGTTCCTCGGCTGGGCCGCTCTGCCCCTGCGCCGAAAAATCCAGCGACATGCCGTCACCCACTGTGATCTGTATGCAAAACACGTCGGGCCTCGATTCCAGCAGCAAAATGCATGCCTCCGCGCTGGCCACCTTCAGATCCTCAATGTCCTCAATGCCAAAACCCCCGCGTTCTGCGACGGCAGACACCACCAGTCGCACGGCCAGTATGTATTCAGGCTTGGCAGGAAACTCCAGTCTGATAATATCGCCGCTCACGTTTCCTTCACCTCAATGTCGAAGATTCTGTCCAGCCCGGTCAGCGTAAAAATCTTGGCAATATGCGGCTTTAAGCTGACGATACATATCTGTCTTTCGGCTTCCTTCACCTTTTTTAGGGCGCTCACCAGTACCCCGAGACCCGTCGAGTCGATGTACTTGAGACTTGCGCAATCCAGAACGATATCCGCCTTTCGCTCGTCGATCAAGGCGTGCAGCTCAGATTTTAAGCTGTCAGCGTTGTAGATATCCACCTCGCCGTAGAGGTGCACATCCCATCTGTCCATCCCCTCATCGTAATTCGCATCCAAGAGCATAGGCTATCCTCCTGTTCGTTTCCATGATTATATCACATTTTCACGTCATCTTGTCCAAAAAGCTGTAAATATTAATCTTTACAGCATAACCCATGTGCCGGCTGCCGCCGATTCACACGCCTTGTCCAGCACATACTGGTTGTACACACCATCTTCGATCGAGGGGGACGGCGCTGCACCTGTGTGGATGCTGTTGAAGAACGTGTACATGCTGTGCACATGTGCCCGCACCCAACCGATCGCCAGCTTGGGTGCGGGTATCTGCCCGCCCGGCGCTTCGTAGCGCTGGTATGACTCGATCGCCTTAAAGCCGCGGCTGCCGCCGAATTCCCCATCCGCGTCGGCACAATCGTAAAACTCCACCGTGTTGGGATAATCGGCGTTGAAGCGCAGCGCACCCTTGTCGCCGTACAGCCGGATATCCAGCTCGTCGTTGGTGCCCGTGGCCAGTTTGGACGCCGTGATGGTGCCCATCGCGCCGTTTTTCAGCTGCGCCATCATATATACCGCGTCGTCCACGTCCACTGTTTTCATACTGCCGTCGCCTGGTCTCTGGTCCATCACCGTCTGCATCGTTGCGTTGAGCCGCGCGATCGGTCCGGCGAGGAAGCACAGCAGGTCGGCCGCGTGCGAACCCATGTCCGCCAGCGTGCCGGTGCCCGACAGCTCGCTGGAAAACCGCCACGTATGCTTCTTGCCCGCGTCCACGTTGGACGCATGGTTGTACACCACCTGAAATGACAGCAGCCGTCCCAGCCGCCCCGCGTCCATCAGCTGTTTGGCACGCATCACCGCCGGAAAGTGTCGGTTGTTGAACACCATCTGCGCCACCTTGTCCGACTTATCTGCCGCCGCCTTGATGCGCAGCGCATCTGCGTAGCTGGTTGCAATGGGCTTTTCGCAGTACAGGTGCTTGCCTGCTTCCAGCGCCATCACAGCGTACTGCGCGTGCTGGCTATTGGGCAGACAGATGCTGACGGCGTCGATATCGTCCCGCGCGATCAGCTCCTCCGGCGTGCGGGTCGCAAACTCGAAGCCCATGCTGTCCACTGCACGCTGCGCCTTCTCAAACGTCCGGTTATATACGCCCGCCAGCCTGACGCCAAAGGGCAGGTCGTACAGAAACGGAAGCGCGCCCGCTGCGTAGGCGTGAACCCGTCCGATGGTGCCAAAACCCAGTATGCCCAGCCTGTATACCTTCATGAAATCGTTATATCCTTTTCCTCAGCCACGTCGTTATTTCGTCATAAACGCGCTGCTTTTGATTCTCATTGAGTATTTCGTGACGCATACCTTCATAGATATGAAATTCCATATCCGCCATACCCGCCTTGCGGTAATCCGCCACGTCTTTTTTCACTTCCTTAAGTCCGGCTCCGCCCATCGTGTCCAGCTCGCCTGAACCGATGAACAGCGGCAGGTTCTTGGGTGTGCCGCTGAAAGTCCCCTTCTTGAACGCCGCCCGCGTACCGTACAGCAGTTCGTCGACGAACGACGCCGTCGCCGTGTTGCCGCAGTAATCGTCCGCTGCGTACGCCTGCACCACCGCGTCGTCGCTGCTGATAAACTCGCTGCCCATCGCGCCTTTGAAAGGCCGGTTCAGCGTACCGAACACCAGCTTGTGGCACAGTGGCGATCTGTGCCTGCGCCCGTGAATAGCCGTAATCGCTTTGGCGATGCCGCGAACCAGCGCAATCAGCGCCGGACTGACACGCCCCGTGCCGGTGAGCACCAGACCTTGGAGCTCAGAGCCCCAGCGCGACGCGTACACGCGTGCCATCAGCGATCCCATGCTGTGCCCCAGCAGAAACACCGGGAGGCCGGGATGCTCTTGTCTGATGTGCGCCGTCAGCTGATGCATATCCTCCACCGACTGCAAAAAGCCGCCGCGCTTCTCACCCAGATACGCCACGTTTTCGAGGCTGCCCGCCGTTTTGCCGTGACCCCGGTGGTCATTCGCGTACACGGCAAAGCCGTTGTCCGCGAGGTATCGTGCGAAGTGGTCATAGCGCAGCGCGTGTTCCACTGCACCATGCGCGATCTGCACTGCGGCGATGGGCTCAATCGGTACCCAGCAGTAAGTATACAATACCGTTCCGTCCGATGATGCGAGGGAGAATTCCTTGTACGACATGCACACAGTACCTCCATTTTTATCATATCATTATCGATAATCTTTGTAAATAGCACCCGAATCAGTGCGAATACAATCTGTTTCGCTGCGCGGATTCCGCATTGTTCTCAGAACGGCGTTCACAGCCAAGTTTACACACTGCAGAATTATGATATAATGTCGTATAGGTATATTTTAAGGAGAAAAACCGTGCACGATTATATTGAAGTGATACGCGACAACCCCATCATCGCTGCGGTGCAGACCCGCCCGGCGCTGGAACGCGCATTGGAGCTGAAAGTGCCCACCGTGTTTTTGCTCAATACCGACATATTTTCAGCCCGGGCGCTGGTGGACATGGCCAAGGCAGCCGGCAGCCACGTGTTTTTGCATATGGACTTAATCGACGGACTGGCAGCCAGCGCGCGCGCTCTCGACTATATTCAGACGAGCATGAGCCCCAGCGGTATCATCAGTACACGCAGCGGCCTGGTCAAATACGCGCGGGACAACGGGATATTCTGCATCCAGCGCTTCTTCATGGTGGACAGCGCTTCGTTCGAAAACTCGGTGAAGACGGCCGAGAAGGTGCGTCCGTCCATGGTCGAGTTGATGCCCGGCATCATCCCGGACGTCATCCGGCGCTTTTCGGAGGCGGTGAACATCCCCGTCATCGCGGGCGGCCTCGTCACCGAGCGCCGTCAGGTGATCGATGCGCTTTCGGCGGGTGCCATCGGCGTCTCCACAGGCAACGCGCCGCTGTGGCTGGAGACCTGAAACTTAGCGCAGTATCCCCGTCTTCACATAAGCTTTGGCCAGCGCTTCATACTCGGAGCATATGTCGGACGTGTGCGCCGCCTCGTCGGGCGTCACATCGCGGACGATCTGCGCCGGGTGCCCAATCACGAAGCTGCCAGGCGGTATCACCTTACCGCCGGGAACCAGCGTCCCCGCCGCAATCACGCAGTCCTCGCCGATCTTTGCCGCATCAAGAATGATTGCGCCTGCGCCCACCAGCGTGCCGCTGCCGATTTCGCACGAATGCAGCACCGCCCGGTGCCCCACTGTTACGCGGTCGCCAATCTTCAGCTTGAATTTACCGGTGTGCAGCACACAGCCGTCCTGTATGTTGGTACTATCGCCAATCGTGATCTGCGCCATGTCTCCCCGCACCACTGCGTAGGGCCACACGCTGCTGTTCTGACCCAGCTTCACATCTCCGATCACCATTGCACTGATATGCACATACGCGCTCACCGGCTTGTCCGGCGTCTTGCCGTTCACTGACTGTATCATGCTTCCTCCTCGTTGGAGCAAACTGCGCTCCGCTCACCCAGCACATAA
>Ga0351857_1193_pt1 | contig 11953 bp, 9 predicted proteins | sample BONcelHFGM3001D9_FD_206801 | JGI IMG/M metagenome (GOLD analysis project Ga0351857, IMG submission 206801) | Enriched cells from coal bed in the Powder River Basin, Montana, United States - BONCAT cells FGM rep2 HSBNCT.FGM.300.1.D9 ... | reverse complement strand
GCAATATTTACCGGGAATGTTTTGGGTGATTTCTCTGAAGGACAGGGCATGCTGCAATCTTACCTTGCTAATGATATTGGATGCTTCAATATTCCGGCGAGCAAATTTGAGGGCGCATGCGCATCGGCAACAATGGCCATAAGAGATGCCTACATGTGCGTCGCAGCAGGTTTTTATGATATTGTTCTGGTCGGCGGCACAGAAAAAGCAACTGCCATGGGTACACCCCTAGCAACGCGGACATTTGCCATGTTCGGCGACGGCCGGTACGAGTATCCAGCAGGCTTCACCTTTCCTGCATTTTTTGCTATGGAGGCGCATCTCTATTCCAAAAAATATAACGTGCCACTGCAAAGACTCAAGGAGCAGATGGCACTGGTTTCAGTTCAGTCTCACCGCTATGGTATTAAGAATCCGCATGCACAATTTCATAAAGAGATAACTGTGGAGAAGGTGTTGAGTGGGGCAATGGTCACCTCGCCTTTGCAGTTATTGGATTGCTGTCCCTTTTCTGACGGGGCAGCCGCTGCTGTTTTAGCTTCAGCAGATATAGCCAGACAGCTTACTGATAAGCCTGTTTATATAGATGGTGTTGGCCAGGCATCATCAGGTAAGATGAGCTCGCAATATAAATGTCTGCCAAGATTGAAGGCTCGGGAATTGGCGGTTAAGCAGGCTTATGAAATGGCCGGATTAGGTCCGAGAGACATTGACGTCTGCGAACTTCACGATTGCTTCAGTATTGCCAGCATCATTGCGGTAGAAGGCCTTGGTTTTGCCGAATTTGGTAAAGGTGGTGAGCTTTGGGAAAAAGGCGAAACTGACATAGGGGGTAAAATACCTATAAACATTTCCGGTGGTTTAAAAGCCAAAGGTCATCCAATAGGGGCTACCGGGGCGTCTCAGCTCCATGAAATCACGCGTCAATTGCGAGGTGAGCTTGTGGATGAGGGGCGGCAGGTAGAAAAAGCCAAGGTAGGCCTGGTAGACACTTTAGGTGGAGACGGGGTTATTGTTAATCTCATCCTCAAAACTGACTGATAATTTTAGGGGAGACAAAAACAGATGGAATATAAACTTGATTTTAGAATTTATAGTGATGCTCTTAAAAATAATAAACTCTTGGGTCTCAAGTGTAATGATTGTGGGACTTGTACTTGCCCGCCAAAGATCACTTGCCAGGAATGTGCCGGTACTGATCTGGAGATTGCTGAATTGAGCGGTAATGGGAAAATTGTAACTTTCACTCAGACTTTTGTGGCACCCCAGGGAAGAGAGCGCGAAGTTCCCTATACCATTGTTATGGTTGAACTTGATGAAGGTCCATGGATAATGGGTAACCTGGTCGATATTGTTTCCGATAAAATTAACATGGAATTGATCGGAAGAAAGGTAAGATTAGGACATAGAATTTCCCCAGGAGATACATACTCCAATGGCGAACTTGTAAGACCGCTGTTTAGCCTTTAGATATAGAAGAAAGGAAATCTTTGAAGATCACAAGCATGGTCGATATTATATAACATTAAGTGAGTATATATTATGGGATAATAGAGACGCCCATGAAATTAGGCTTTTCCTTTCCATTAAATGTGATAAAAATGCGATGCCAAGACAATCACGAATCACATTTTGCGTTCCTTCATACGACAACGCCATTTTGTGGGATTCGGGGACATCCTATATCGAGCATGTCAAGCGCTTTTTTGTGTTGAATAATATCAACAACTTGTAATCATTAGAATTGAAAGAGCAAGCGGGACCATCTGCCCGAAAATGACATTTTGGGCATTATTCTCATCGGCAGTCATCTCACTGCATCGTCCTCATTTGTTTGATCATTACTGATATCCGGCATCTTCCAGAATGGAACCGCCAATCATCCCTTATCCAAACTTTCAGAGGGCAATGAGAAACCCCTGATTATTTCCCAAACGAGATCCAAATTGGTATCAACGCGGATAAACGGATTCTCTCGCCGATATTTTTTATCTCGTGGTAATCAAATCATTGGCCGTTCGTATCGTCCTTTCAATATAATACCGAATGCGGGTCTCTCCCTGATGATGCCGCCAATCCTGTTTCTCGGACAGAATCCGTTCATAAACCCCATCGGGGGATAGCCCCCGACGCAACAATGCCAAGGCATAAGCAAAATCAGTGGCGGACTCATCCTGCTTTTGATAGTTGTCCCTTAGAATATCAATTGAGGGAAAAGATTTGGCACGACCAATCGCTGGTTTGAATCTTTGGATATGATTTGGAAAATCGTTCAAGATACTACCCATTCATGGACAAAAGTTAAATTGAAACATTTATGTAATATTTCTTAATGCGTTTGTATTAGTTTAATTTCTTATTGGCTCAAGATGTTCTCTATAAGCACGACCTCGTAAACTACCCTGCGTCACAGACCGCAGCGTGAAATGACTCATTTCACCATCATGCTAGGCAACCATAGAGATAACTGTGGAAACATAATAACAATAAATAGCAACACCAAATCAGCAACCATAAACTTGAGGGCACCTTTTGCAATCACGCCAAACGGTACATCCGGCAGTATGCCCTTCATAACGTAAAGGTTTGCTGCAAATGGCGGCGTAATAACTGCTGTAGCAAGGTTAATCATAATGGAAACCCCAAAAACGATGGGATCAAAACCTAAAGCTTTGATAGCGGGAAGAAAGACCGGAGTAAGAATGATTATTAATGCACATCCTTCTATAACAAACCCCCCCAAAAAAATAACAAACTGGATAGCTAACATGATCAGCAAACCAGAAATTGGCAACCCAACTATAAATTTTCCAAGGTTTTGTGGAATCAATTCCACTGCAAACAGTTTGCTCAGGAGTGACCCTCCGATAATCAACAACATGACCATACAACTAAAACTTACCGTAGTGCCTAATGCGTCCATGAAATCAGATAGGCTCAGCCTTTTCTGAAAGACAGCAATAGCAAGACTTCCCGATACTCCCACAGCAGCTGCTTCAGTTGGCGTGGCAACGCCAAGATAGATTGTGCCTAAAACCAAGAATATTACCATCACCGGGATAACAAGACCGTTAACCGATTTGACTTTTTCGGCCCAACTGTATTTTTGCGAAGGAGGGGCAAGCTTTGGATTTATTTTAACCAAAACAACGACCTGTGTAATCATTGCGATAGCCAGGAAAAATCCCGGTATGATTGCGGCAATAAACAATGTCCCTACTGATTCTTCAGCGCAAATACCATAAACAATCATATAGATACTCGGTGGAATAACTGGGCCCAACGCGCCTGCGGCAGCCACAACTCCACAAGTGAGACCTACATCATACCCGCGTTTTATCATCGAAGGTGCTGCGATCGTTCCGATCGTGGCCGTGGTAGCCGTACTCGAACCACACATGGCGCCGAAAATAGCACAAGCCCCGACACTGGCTGCTGCCATGGACCCGGGAATCCTTCCCAGCCATGTTTGTACAGCGTTGAATAGATCCTCCCCGATTCCACTCTTGAGGAATATCAAGCCCATCAATACGAATAGCGGGATAGTTGCAAGTCCTTGGTTAGCGGCTATAGTGTACATATTTTCGCCTAATATCGATAGAGCCATCTCGACACCAATACTCATACATAGGCCTCCGAAGCCTGCTGCGATCATTGTAAACGCGACCGGCAGTCCCATACCCATCATACTTACCATTACCAAAATAATAATTAAAGCAATAACAGCCCACATATCACCACCCCCATTAAAGAGTCAGATTCGTTATTTGAGACAGTTTATAAACACTGAGGTATATCTTAACTTACTGTATTCATTTGCTAATACAATTCGGATGGTTGTCAAATCACCTCTATTTCAATTACACTCCCCTGAATGAGGGTGTAAAATCCCCGCTCCACCTTATAATAATAAAGCTTTATTGGTCAGCGGCCATCCATTTTCTCTGATCTCTGCTGCAATTGTTCTACTTTAATAATTCCAGATGACCAGATTCTGACTTTAAATCGGAAAGCTGGCTGAAATACCCGTGTATCTTAACAACAAGGATCAAGCATAGACTCACCCAGCCGATGAACAGAACCACTTCGGCGGGCAGTTGAGGTATTGGGACCGGGCCTGTTGACTTTCTTCCTACTTTCCAAGAGTCTATAACTCTACCCCAGGCTTGCGCTGCAATTAAGATAGATGCTGCCAGCATGATAAAGCGATTTATTAGATTTAGGATGGTTTGTGTCTTTTTTTTGAGACGAACAACAATCATATCGATATTAACATGATCTCCACGCAGCTCTGTATAAGATAGAGCGAAATAAGTAAACAGCACCATAAGATATTCACTGGCATCATAGGACCAGAGGATTGGACGATTAAATCCATATCGGAGCAACACATCAACCGTCATCATTACCATTAATGCAAGAACAGAAACCGCTCCCGCCCCTCCCAATATTTTAACCGCCTTGACAACAACCTGATTGAATTTAAGTACCACTTTAGGTCTCCTCCTCATTTTATTTTCCATCTAAAACATGGGTTGTCCTATCCTGGATTCCCATGTTAATTTTTTGAATTAACATCACGGAGCGATCATCCCAGAACAATGCGCAGTATCTTATTATCTATCCAGGGTATCCGGGTTTCGATATTGTTTAACCCTGCGGCAATCAGTAGAGGATTATGCGCGCGTTTTTGAAATTCGACGGTTATTTGCTTTTTTGTAATTCTGATATTGCCTGTGGCATCAATAAAGTCTCTGAAGAGATGACTTGATTTGGCATCTTCGTATCCATTTGCGATTTTCAGAGCCAACAAGCGATAAAGGCTGCTCGCCATTAAGGAGAGTTGTACATCGAGATTGACTTTCATAGCAACTGATGAGGACAGGGCATCCATATGAAAAAAATCGATGCTGTCTTCGATGCGATTTTCAATGATCATTCTTTTCGCATAGCGATTGATCAATTTGGCTGCCGAGCATTTTAAATGGTTGGTTAAAAGAAACATCGGTTCTTCATGGCCCAGATCTTTGACCACCAACTGACGGATTTCTTCTTGATAATCTTTCAGAGCGATTTTTTGATCCAGTATTCGAGGGGTTCTATAGATCCGGGAAACGCTTTCCAGCTCAATCCGGCGCCAGGCCGATACGGGTTCATCGTTGATCAGTTGGAGCATTTTTTGAGAGCGTCGTCGAAGGGTCATAAAGAGAATACCCTTCTGATTGAGTTTGTTCAGGTTTGCGTATGTGGTCAATTTGGAATCCAAAATAAGCTCTTGCGGGTAATTTCCGGTACGCTGTTTCCAGAACTCAACAAACTGAAGGATTTCATCATTTTGTTCATCTTTTCTAAGATCCGCATTGGCATAGCAGAAAACGCGAGTTTTTGCATCCTGAGCCAAAAAGACCAATATTCCTTTCTGCTTTCTGCTGCGTTTGGAGATATAATGTTTCTCAACCAGAGCGTCTTCTCCGTGAAAAGGGATGGAATGGAAATCCAGGTCAAAGGAAATCCCTCGGTCGATATTGATGCTTTTCATTGCATCGAACCATACCTTGTCTTTCTTTGGCGCAACTTGCGGTCCTTTTACAGAAAAGAGATAGAATTCGCGTTGTGGATTTTGTCGAAATTGGTGAGCAAGAACGAGAAAGCTTCCATCAGTATATCCAAAACGCTTGGCAACTTCCTTGCTTGGCAATTTATCGGCAAAATAAGCCCTCAAAGCTTCATATTGTCGATGGGTAGCGTTGGTTGGCTCAAGTAAGGCTTTAGTAATATTTGTTATACGTTAGCCGGTCATAATTTGCGATTTCCTTTAGCTCCCTCTCCCAATGCGAGAGGGCTGGGGTGAGGGTTTTCAAATCGCAAATTGTGGCCGTTCAAAGTATAGATTATTTGATTCTTTATTAAGCCAATAAATGCTTATTAATTGTCATAATGCCAAAATGAAAATTATTTATAACTATGTTGCTATATGTTTTTGTGTTTATCATTATAGTTAATAATATATAGCTGAATGCCCTCGTATAATCAATTTCAATGCGATTGATGTGTTAAACCGCATTTATACGCATGGGAATCCAGGCTATTAGAAAAATCTCTGGCAGGGGGGCATCTTAACCCCCACCCCCCCCCACAGAAACGGCTCGTGCCACCCAAGTAAGTCGCTCCTCGATCAGCAACTGAACGGACGGTACAGTAGTCCCTCAGGAAGTTTTCAGAGTGAACTTGTCAAGTGAAAGTATTCCCTTCTGTATCCTCAAATGATTAAAAGCCATCGGTCTCGTGAAAAAGTCCCCCAAAGCTATAACTATCCTCTGACCAGGTTGAACAAGGCCATTATTGCTCTCTCTCTCTATTCGGTAGTGTACTTATCAAGGATTTTTATGAGCTTCTTGCCCAATCCGCCGTCCAAATCACCGTATTTTGCCTCCCAGTTCGTACGAACCGATTTCGTAGCCTCTATCATCCTTATTCTTTCTTGAGGTGGAATTTCGATAAGCTCTACCCCGGCTTTTTTGAGTGTCGCAGGAGTAGTTACATTCCAAGCTTCTTGCTGTACCTTCGCATAGTGGACAAGCAACTCTCTGCCTGCCTGCATCATGATGTCACGGATATGCTGAGGGAACTCGTTCCAAGCTTTCAGATTAGCAAGAACATGGATGCCCGGGCCTCCATAGTTAACCCTAGATGCATACGCAACGACTTCTGGTGAACGATGAGAAATCTGTGATGGTTCAGCCAGCGATACACCATCAATAACACCGGTTTGCAGTGCCGAATACATATCCACAACCGGAATGGCTACTGGATTAGCACCCATCGCCATCAATGTGTCATTAAGCAATCCCCCGGGGGTCCGTATTTTACAACCCTTTAAATCTTCTATTTTTCTAACTGGCCCCCACTTCTTAGTTGTCCAAACACCATAGGGTTCCACCAGACTTCCGGCTATGTAATAAACGCCTTTATCATTATAGTATTTCTGCAATCCTGCCGCAAGCATCTCATCGTGCATGCTAAAATATGTTTTCCAATCCTTAAAAACAAAAGGAAGCTCATCCACCGTTGGCAGAGGCAATGTATCACTCTCGTAAGATGTTGCACTGGGAGCAAAGGTGACAGTATTATCCCTGACAGCCTCATAGTGATTAACCCCTTTGATCAAAATCTGTCCGGGAAACAGATCGAATTTGATCTCGCCTTTGGAAAGTTCCTCTACTCGTCGAGGCCACCAAAGATAAAAATTGTCATTATGCCAGGAATTAGGAGATTCCCAGCTGGGATATTTAAAAGTGTACTTTGCTTTTGCTTCTGCATCTGCATCTGACCGGCTTAGCCCTAATAACACCAGAAACATCATTCCTAACACCAGTACGATAGTACCACTGATCCTTAAAAACTCCTTCCGAGTTGTATTTATTTGGTCTTTATCTGCCATGATACGTCCTCCCTTTTGAATTTAATTAATATTTAAGACTATTAACATGAGTATAATGTACTTTTATTAATCCCTCCTTTCTTTTCTAAGTCTTTAGACGTATTTTCAAAGGTTCAAACAAAAACCACCCACATACCCAATACTGTACCGGAAATCCTTCGGTTTCTTACCAAGGAAAAGAATAGGGAAGCTCTCCCGATAGAAGTGCTCGGGCAGTAACCAGTCTTTGAATTGTGGGTGTCCCCTCTTCAAGAACGTTGAGTCGGGCATCCCTCAAAAGCCTCTCAATTGGATAGCTTTGAAGATATGATCTTCCTCCAAAAACCTCCATGGCTTTATCGGTCACCCTGCACACCGTCTCAAGCGCATGTGTTTTCGTTATGGATGCCTCCAGAGAACATGGTTTCTCCTCATCTATTTTCTTTGCAACATCTTCAAGCATAAGCCTAAGTCCATATATATCCATGGCCATATCAGCCAAAAGAGCCCGAATTGACTCTCTTTGAATAAGGGGTTTACCAAAAGTAACCCTATTCTTGGCGTATTCTATAGATTCTTCCAAAGCCCTTTCCGCCGTTCCTAACGAGCTGGCGGCAACAAAAACCCTGCTGGCTTCCAGTTCGCCCAAAAAAATATCTAATCCTTGCCCTTCCTCGCCTACCACATTCCTTAACGGCACCACGCAGTCCTTGAAGGTCAAAATCCCGTGTCCCAAACCTTTACAACCCAAGAGATGGGACATGGGTTCAATGGTAAATCCAGGAGTCTCCTTGTCAACAATAAGGGCGCTCATAGCCCCTCTCCCCAATTCCTTCGGCCCCGTAAAACATGCAACCATAAATAATTCGGTAAAATCTGCATTTGTGATGAGATGTTTTTCTCCATTGAGAATGTAGTTATCACCCTGCTTTACAGCTGTTGTTTTGCAATCAAGGCCGGAACCCGAGTTGGCCTCCGTCATACAGAAAGCAAGGGATGACTCTCCGGTGGCCATCATCGGCAACATCTCTTTCTTCTGCTCCTCCCGACCATAGATCACTATGGCCCGCGCCGACGTCAGGTGCACATGTATCAGCGCCCGAACTGCTCCGCTGACCTTAGATAGTTCGGCCAGAATGGGTAGATATTGTTCTGTATTCAGTCCCAGGCCTCCATATTCTCCCGGTATGATTAATCCAAACAGCCCCTTTTCACGAAACTTAGGGAAAAGGACATCCTTTGGAATATGGTTGGTCTCCTCCATCTGAGGGACCATGGGACCAACCTCTTTCCATAGAAAATCCGATATCGACCGCTTATAAGCTAAATACTTTTCATCAGTTTTGAAGCCCATTTAATTCCACCTCATCGAATTCTCTTAAAATTGTCCAAATGCTTATTATCAGCTATGCAACAGCGAACAATCTTCTCCCTGCCCTTTGATCTCACGAAACTCAATGCCCGACAAACAGCGGAGGTCTTTTTTCCACAAAAGCAGTGGCGCCTTCTGAAAAATCCTGAGTTCGAGAGACCTCCTTGGCAAATCTCTGACAGGCTATCCAGAAGTCAGGTAGCCGCTCCCCAAGTATCTTTGAAGATGTTTCTTTAGTGATTTTCAGCGACATCGGAGACGACGCCATCAATTGCTGAGCCATTCGTACAGCATCTGCTGTGCATTCTTGATGAGGCGCTACCCGATTGACCAGACCAATTTCAAAAGCACGGCGAGCCGAAATTGGCTCGCCAAGCAGGGTTAATTCGTAGGAAACCTTAACTCCTAGAGCGGCCGGGCCGAACACAGAAAAAATCGCGGGGAAGGCACCTATGCGGCATTCTGGTAAGGCAAATGTGGCCTTTTCCGAAGCTATAGCTAAATCGCTCAATAAGACTATCTCACAACCTCCGCCATATGCGAAACCATTCACTGCTGAAATTACCGGTTTCTGAAGATGGATCATTGTATCCACCAGACCATAGATGCAATCTAAAAACAGGTCCTCCGCATCAGAAATGGTTTTTACTTGAGTAAGAATGGAAATATCGTCGCCAGCACAGAAAGCCCGGCCATTTCCGGTGATTAGATGAATAGCAACCCCAGTATCTTTTTCCCCGTTCTTCAAGGCTTGACGAATCTCCTTCCAGGAAGTCTGGGTAAGGGCATTGAGTTTTTCAGGTCGGTCCAGAGTAATAAAACTTATGCGATCTCTGATGTCGTATAATAAAGTGCTATAATTCATCCTGATATCTCGACCTTTCTATTTCTTTTTTGAAGCTATGCCTTCCATTTTACGCAAGTCTCTACGTTTTACTTTTCCTGTTGTCGTCTTGGGCAACTCGGTAACAAATTGGATCTTGCGTGGATACTCATGCTTTGCCAGCCTATTTTGGACAAAGATCTGTAGTTTCTCGGCCAAGTCGTCCGTAGGCTCATAACCTTTACTGAGGATTATGAATGCCTTGGGAATTTCTCCTCTGGTTTCGTCCGGCACGCCAATGACGGCCGCTTCCAGAACTGCTTCATGTTTTATCAGGAGATCTTCAATCTCCGATGGACCGATCCGATAACCTGAAGAAATTATGACGTCATCTTTACGGCTCAAAAATGTGAAATATCCATCTTTGTCTTTGACCCCCAAGTCCCCTGTGAGCATCCAGTTGCCCTTGAACTTTGATTTGGTCTCCTCGGGATTTTTCCAGTATTCCTTTAGAACAACCGGATTTCCGTCAAATGCCCCAATTGCTATCTCGCCCTGTTCTCCCGGAGGCAGAACATCACCTTCATCGTCCAAAATCTCCGCTTTCAGGCCCGGCACTGCCTTCCCTATATTGCACTTGTATTCATAATATTTCTGGCAGTTCATTGTCAGCAGTGTGGCTTCCGTCTGGCCGTACATTTCATGCACCACCATGTGGGAACCGAATGTCTTTTCCGCCCACTCCGGCAATGCCTTTCCAAATGCTTCGGCACCACTGCTAAGTACCCTTGCTGAACTCAAATCATATTTCCCCGATGGATTATCGACTTGCCTCATCATGCGAAGGGCTGTTGGAGGGATATAGAGGATGGCAAGACCATAGTCTTCAATAAGTTTAAAGGCTTTTTCGGGATCAAATTTGCCCCAGCCTGTATAAGTTAGTATCGGCTTCCCATAAAAAAGGCCGGGAAACGCCAAATCAAAAAGAGGACCGGCCCATGCAAAGTCGGCAGGATTCCAAAAGACATCACTTGGTCTTATTTCTGCGTTACACAAGGCGGCAAAATGTCCCGGCCCGCGGAAAATCCAGGAATGTCTATGAATTACTCCTTTTGGATCACCGGTAGTTCCGCCAGTGTATATGAGAATCATATTGTCATTAGGGTCCAATTCACTGAGGACGAAATTACGGGGCATCTCTGCCATTGCATCCGCAAGATATATTTCGTCTTCTTCCAGTTGTGCGTCACCAACCACCAGAGTCTTTTTCAAGTCTTTGAGATCATGTTTGATTTCTCTCAAAGCATTCAGGACAGAGGCCTCAACAATCACAACCTTTGCCCCACTTTGTTCAAGCCTAAATTTCAAACCATCCGGACCGAAAAGCACGGTGAGGGGCATGGATACACAGCCAAGCTTCCAGGCGGCTATGTGGGCAATAATGGTTTCCGGTCGTTGAGACATACATATGGCTACACGATCACCTTTGTTCAACTCTTGACTTTGGAAGTAATTTGCTAAGCGGTTAGTGGTGTTTTTGAGCTCCCAAAATGTGATTTTCCCCTTTTGCCCGGCACTGTTCTCATAGAAAATTGCAACTGTGCTCCTGTCTTCAGCATGTGCATCACAGACATAGAATGCAGCATTCATTTTCTCGGGAATTTCCCACTTGAAGTTTGCGCAAAGCTCCTCCCAGCTTTTCCAATCCTTGCCGTAGAAATAATAGCAACTTTTTTTGTCTATTTTTTCCATTTTCACCTCCTTAAATTATTTGGTTACTCACCCGGACAAACCGGAACTAAAAAATTTTAATGATCATGCAATTTTTCAAAATCCATGGAACGACAAAACTCATGACTTATTCCAATATATTTTTTTGATGGCAACGCCACTGAATTTTGTCCTCGGCCAAAGGGGCTCGGTTTCCATCCCGAGCTTTTCAAATGTTCAAATTATTTACTCCCACCTGAAACGCTCAAGACCTCACCAGTCAAATATCTTGACCTATCGGAAATCAGAAAATAGATTGACTCTAGAACATCTCTTGTTTCTCCGATGAAACCAAGGGGGATGTCATTTATCACCTTTAAATATTTTCCCTCTTCCAATTTTGACGACTTGGTCTTTTCGATAAATCCTGGAACGACACAGTTGACATTAATGTGGGAGGCAGCTAAACTCTTTGACATTATTCTCGTCAGATTCATTATTGCTGCCTTTGTGGTTTCATGCCAAATAGGATTGATATGCCTGTCCCAAGCCCAAGGAGCCAAATAAAGAATTCGCTTCAAACCCATTTTGTTCATTGACCCTTGGACATAGTCCACCAACTCCTGTG
>Ga0351857_1111_pt1 | contig 12180 bp, 8 predicted proteins | sample BONcelHFGM3001D9_FD_206801 | JGI IMG/M metagenome (GOLD analysis project Ga0351857, IMG submission 206801) | Enriched cells from coal bed in the Powder River Basin, Montana, United States - BONCAT cells FGM rep2 HSBNCT.FGM.300.1.D9 ... | reverse complement strand
GCTGGGACACGAGGTGAAGGTATTTCTGATGGGTGAAGCCGTTGAATGTGAAGGCCTGATTGATGAAAAATACAATGTTGACGAGCAATTGAAAAGCTTTGTAAGCATTGGCGGTGAAATACTTGCTTGCGGCACTTGCTTAAAATCGAGACAACTCAACGAAACTGAAGCATGTCCAATATCTACAATGGTTGATTGTGTAAATATGGTTGTCTGGGCAGATAAGACGGTGACTTTTTAAATAAATCCAAAGCAGTGTAAGCGGGTTTGAAGGAGATGTGATCATTTTTAAGCAGAATGTTTTTTACCTTTCTGATTCAACTAAGCCATCATCCGGGACTGCCTGAATGCATGGCCGGCAGACTCACAACATCGCTCTGTGGTTAATTATTCACAATCAGCAACTTCCTGATTAACAAATGATTTCCCACATTTATCCTCAAAAGGTAAAGGCCCGGTTTAAATTGCTTCACACCAAAAACATGTGAGGACAAATTACCCGAAGCATCTTCTGTTGACATAAGTGTTCTGCCCTGCAAATCAGTTAACTCCACCTTGCGAATGATGGTTTCGTTGATCAGCGGTTTAACCACAAACCACTCACTTGTTGGGTTAGGATAAACAATCACTTCGGTAGCTGCAGATTGTTCAGGTATCCCGTAAGAGCAATTGGAGAAGGTAAACGCGATATTAAAATCCTGTCTGGATATACACCCGGTATAGATATCGGTTACTTTCACCCACATCTCGCGGTAATCAAACGAAATTCCCGATGCAATCTGCACCGTAGAATCGGCAAGTGAACCGTTCGACCACAAATAATCAACATTCTGAGTTCCGGGCTTCACAACCACAGTGTCGAAGACACATGCCATAATGGTGTTGTCAATAATTTGAAAACCGGAAGCAATAATATTCAGAACCGGAAGCGGATTTACAGTTACCTGCACATCGCGCTGAATGGTTGAAAAGCCGTCGCCTACCACAAGTTGATAAGAAGTTGAAGCGGAGGGAGAAACCTCAAATTGTTGTTGAGATGACAACAACAATCCGTTTTCAAACCACTGACAAGTATATGTTGAAGTAAGTCCTCCAAAAGGCAGAGCATACAATGTTGCAGCAGATCCCATACAAATGGTATCAGGCTCAGCCAAAGGAGATGCGCCAAGAATACCACCCTGAGTATTGACAATCATCTGATCGGGCAAGCTGACACACCCGTTTTCATCGGTAACTGTCAGTGTGAAAAAATTGGTAGTGTATAACGGCTTTGTAAAAGGATTCTGAACAAATGCATTTACCAGTGAATCGGCTGGTTGCCACGACCAGGCAATATTACCGCCATGATTGCAGTTTCCTGAAAGCTGAACAGGTACGCTAAGCTGGGTGTATAGATCGGGGCCGGCATCGGCTAAAGGCAAAGGATAAACAACAATATCAACCGATGCCTGCATAACTGAGATCCCATCAAAAACCGTCACAACGAACTGAGTGCTTAATTCAGGGATAACATAAGGACTCTGCAGATAACTAAAAACCACTCCATCGCGGTACCAGGTGTACTGGTATGTACCTTCTCCGCCAAAAGCCTGTGCCGTCAATGTTGTTCCATTGCCATGGCAAAAACTGTACTCCGATGCTGAAGCATTCAACACCAGCGGACTTCCCTGAACTTCAACAAGTACTTCATCGCTTGCCTGACATTCGGTGACTGCATCCATGGCATAAAGGGTAAAGAGGCTTGTGTATTCCAAAGGCAGGGTTTGTGGCTGAAGCACACCCGCGTTCAAAAGCAGTGCTTCAGGCTGCCAGTTAACGATGGCAGGGTTGGCAATGCCCGACACAGTGCCCATGAGAAAAATCTGTACACCAAACATTGCTGTAGTATCATTACCGGCATTTACTACAGGCAATGGAGCTATTGCAATAGTAAGCGGAGTTGAGGGAGGTCCGTTTCCACAATCGCTTGACGCGGAAACAGTAAGTTGTACATTGCCTGAAAAATCTGCATTCCAGCTGATATTTACAGTGTTTAATGCAGGTGAAAGCACACCGGATGATGCTGGAGAAATCGTCCAGTTATATCCATTTGCTCCGAAAATTGGCAGTGTAGTATAGGAAGTTGAAGAAGCACCCTGGCAAAAAGACTCAGGGCCGAAGGGCTGAGATGGTTGCAGCGGAAGCGGAAGAATTTCAACACTCAGCGGTGAAGACCACACAGAAGTGCCACACTCATTTACGCCCCTTACCCTTATGCCAGCTGTTCCTGAAAATGAAGCTGACCACGAAACGGTAACCTGCTGCCCCTGACCGTTTACAAGACCGGCGGTTGGAGGTATAATTTCCCATTGGTAATGGGTAGCAAAAGCAGATCCCGATGAATAATACTGTGTGAGCCCTGCTCCCTGACACAACTGCACCGGGCCAATGGGAATTCCGGTCTCCTTAGGCAGAGGGTTGACATTAACAGCAAATGGCGGAGATGGTTGGCCGATACCGCAATCGTTCACACCCCTTACCTGAATATGAGCGGTTCCGATAAAATTATCAACCCAGTTTACCATGGCAGAAGTAGTGCTTCCGTTTATTACACCTGCAGAGGCAGGATGCAGCGTCCATTGATAAGAAGAGGTAAACTGCAAAGGGTTGGTGGTGTAAACTGTATTGGGAGGATTCTCGCATAGCGAACTGTTCCCTGAAATCTGGCCAGCATTTGGCGGAAGCGTATAAATTACAACCTGTGTAGAATAGAAAACCTGTGGACAGGCAGCCGACGGCGGAATTGTATTGGTAACTGTATAGGTACCGGGTGCAGAAGCTTCCAGATTTATTTCTCCGGTAAAAATGCTTACAAATACCAACCCGTTCGGAGATGCTGTGAAAGTTCCGGCCGATGAACCCGGAGGGAATACCGGCGTTGGATTGGGCGCCGAAACACAATATCCGGGCAAAGGATATCCGAAAAGCGCAGAAGGTGAGGTTCCAACTGTAAGCACAATACTGGCTGTATCCGGACAAGCACCGGTGGTATAATGGGTTACAGTATATGTACCGGGAGCGCTGATGCCAAGGTTGATATTTCCTGTGGAAGGATTAATTGAGAGGCCGGGAGGAGTTGATGTATATAGCCCGCCGGGAAAACTTGCAGTTGGATTTCCTGAAAAACCGCTTTGGCAGAGTGTGGACGAACCATAGGAAAAGGATGCATTATCCTGAGGAATAACGGTTACAATTACATCGTCGGTATAAGCCTGCCCGCCGCAAAGATTCACCACAGCAGTATAAACAGTGGTAACGGACGGTGTTACAATCAGTTCAGGGCCATATCCCACAATTGTTCCGTTGGGATATCCATTTACATACCACTTGATGCCACTGGGCACAAACCGTGTGCTTTCATTGGTGACTGTCCATTGCGTGGAATTACGGCCGGTTGCTGTAAATGCAACGGTTCCGTTGCTGTTGTGCACTCCCTGCGTAGCTGTTCCGCCAGCCCAGCTGGGGCAATTGGGTTTGTTGGTAAGGTGATTTTCAACAACACTGCTTTGTTCATTCAACACGATCTGAAAAGTACCGCGGGTTGATGTGCAGCTGAACATCGGGCTCTCATACCAGTAAACAATCAGTTTTCTGTTGGGTGCTGTACCGATGGTTTTGTAAAAAACATAAGGGGGACCGAACGAAGAAGCTACCCCCGGATGCCAATCCTGCCAGGGAGCCATAATACAGTTTTTGGGAACTGATGAGCTGGTACTCGGTATTGGAGCTGATGTATAGGTTGTCCATGAAGAGTTGGTGGAAAAACCAACCCAGCCGTTTGAACCAATGTAAAAGTTTGTATAATTCTGATTGAAAAAACAGAATTGAAACCCGATGGAGAAAGGTCCTGCAATCTGATCATCCTGATTGCCGCCAAACGTCACAGGAGTGCCGCCTGTGTATGTTTCCGGCTGATAGGGATAGACTTCGAAGCTATAACTGTCGGTTCCATAGCCACCTGTGGCCACAGCAAACATGGTCACGGTTTCGCCCTGACAAATGGTATGGTCAGGACCTGCGTTGATTTGTGCAGAAATGCCCTGTACGAATAGCAGGGAAAACAAAAAGAGATAGAGCAGTCGTTTCATAAATTCCCCCAACTGCCGGCCAATCTATCAGCCTTGTGATTTGTACTGATCCAGCGGAATTAAGGTGCCATCAATATCAATCAGGCCGATTTCAAGAAACCGGAGTATTTTAAGTACATAATTATTGTCAGGGGGATAATGAAATCGTATTCTGCATTCAAATGAACTGTCCTTCATCTTTTTGTAATCAAAAATCATCGTTTCAGGCATCGTTGCTGCCTTCTCCGACATAAGCTTCACCTGATCCGCATCAGCAAACAAGCGAAACCTGGTATAGTATGAATCTTTATGTTTATAGCAAACTTGCGAACTGTCGCTGAAAACTGCAGTCAACTGTGCAACAGCATTCTCAGGTATCAATAAACAGGCAAAAAGAAGAGCAGTACTAAGAACCAATTTTAAAAACAAACCTGTCAACCGGGCTTTCGATGATTTCTTCTCAAAATTGTCCATAGATGATATTCGTTAAGTTTTAACAATTTTACTTACAACCACGCCCTTTGGTGAGGTTATCCTGATAAAATAAGTTCCTGAAGCAAAACCATGCAGACTCAGAGAATGGTTTGTTATTCCTGAAACGCTCTTTTTAATGTGTTTTTCAACCAGCAATCTGCCGCTAAGGTCGGTTAACTGAACCTCAAAATCATCCGAAGGTCCATCAATGGATATATTTACAAAATCCTTTGCCGGATTTGGAAATATCTTAACCAGACCCGACAATGGAATTTCATCAGTACCATAACTGCAGGCAGAGAATGTGAATGCTATAAAAGCAGTATCGTAATTCCGGCAGGCAGTAAGGGGGTTGGTTACCCTAACCCAATATTCGCGGTAGTCGAAACTGATTCCGGAAGCAAGTGTCATTAACTCGCGTTGCGAGGAACCGTTGCTCCAGAGGTATTCTGCGCCAGGATTACCTGCATCAAGCACAATGGTATCGAAAACACATATGGTTATTACTCCATCTTGCACGATAAATTCAGGTTTGATCAGGTTAACCACGGGCAATGGGTTCACTAAAACCACCACATCACGCTCAACGGTATTAAAGGCATCAAAAACTGTCAGGCTGTAAGTGGTTGTACTTTGGGGAGATACATTCAGACTAGCTTCGGTGGATATTTCTGTATCTCCGATTTTCCAGGAATAAAAGTATGTTGGAAAATTTCCTCCACTTGGAAGCGCAGTAATCAGACTGGTGTCGCCAAGACAAATGGCATTGGGGGTTGCAATCGGATGAGCTGCCAGAGCACCGCCCGTAACATTAACAATAATATAATCAGGTTGGCTTACACAACCATTTCCATCGGTAACCACAAGGCTGAATTGATTTGGCGTATGCAGCTTTCGGGTTGTTGGGCTTTGAATATTGGGATTCCACAACGAATCGGAAGGCTGCCAGGCATATGAATAGGGTGGCAACCCTGAAACCGTGCTGCCCTGCAACTGAATGAAAGTTCCGTGATTAATCGTTAAATCATCTCCGGCATTGGCAACTGGCAAGGGATTAACAACCACAGTTACCTGAGATGAAACAGGATTGTAGCCATCGTTTACCAATACAGTATATGTGGTGGTAGTTGTTGGCTCAACCAGGGGATTTTGCAAGGTGGAAGTCCATCCGCCAGGAGCTGACCACGCATAAGTGTAGGGTTGTTGCACATTTCCGCCGAAAGCATTTACCTGAAGCAGGGCCGATTGTCCGACACAAATTTCACCGGGGCTGGCTGAAGCAGACGCAGCAAGCGCATCGCCTACAAATAGAGTAGCGGCTGGCGATTGACTTGAAGGGGGGCAATCACCACTTACCACACACCTGAACTGATACTGACCCATTTCGAAAATGGCCGGACTTACTGTGAGTGTATTTGTGTTGGTTCCGGTGTAAGGCGAGCCTTCGCTGAGGTATTGCCAGAACGCGGTTGAGTTTTGCCTGTATTGCCACCTGAAGCTTGTATCGCCAATTGCCTCAACCTGAAACACTGCTGCTCCGCCAATAGGAACCATCTGATCTTCAGGCCCTGAAAGAATGGCAGGAAGAGGATCCAGCTCCACCGTAAAGTACTTGCCGTGAATATTTGAATTGTTGCCACAAAGGTCGGTTACACTTCCTACCAGCCGAAGCTCATACTGTCCACTTTCATACATGGGAGGGTAAAAACCGATGGTAAAAAACTTCTCCTGTTCACCACCTGCCTGACATCCGGCACCGTTTACACTTCCTACAATATGTTCAGTTCCATCGGGACCAACCAATAAAAAATCGGAGGGAGCTACTGAAAGACAGCGAATATTCTCATTAAATCCGAAAGAAAGTTCTGTAGCACCAGAGCATCCGATATTTGTTTCTACATTTGAAATGGTGGCAGGAACATCGTCAAAAATATCAGCAGTTGAAGCGCTGAAGTCAAGTGTGTAACCACTTTGTGTCTGGGTCCAGTTGCTTACACAAAGTACATAGGTGTCGCCGGCATTTACAGGCAGATCTGCGTTCCACTTATTGGTTGGCCCGCCACCATTGCAATGCTTCGTGCCTCCGTTTGTGCTGCTTATTCCGGTAGTGCCCTGATAACCACCCCCTCCTGCTGCATTACAACTGGCTTGCATAAAAATAGCATTGTTGTAAATATCACTGCACTCCATGGTGTTCATGTTAAAAACAGCCCAATCATAGTCGTCAGACGAAGAAACCGGTGTAATTACAAATCTGAGTAATCCACTGGTTTTAACTGAAATAACATACCAAACCGAATTCTTTTCTCCATCCATACAACTCCTCGGACATGTCTGGCTTGGGTTTATTTCGTTGGGATAGTTACCGGTACCTTGAAATGACAGAGGCTGTACATACTGATATGTACAAACAGGAATTGCCCCAAGGCAATCCTGAACAGTTGGCACCTGAGCATAGGATGAAACAACGGAAACAACCAATGCCAATAAAACAAATGACTTTGCAAAGAGAATTTTTAAAACTGGAAACTTCATTTCTGGATCTTTTTACCCTGTCCGACAAACCTTGAATAATCAGGGAGCAGACAGGATGAGTTATGGTAGCAAGTGTAAAAATAAACAAAAAATGATATCATCGAATTGATTTATGAAAAATATAAGAGAGGCCGGAGGGAGGAGGGAGGAGGGAGGAAGCAGGAATTTCTAATTTCTAATTTCTAATTTCTAATTTCCAATCCTAAACCTCAACCTTAACCTCAACCTCAACCTTAACCTTAACCTCAACCTTAATCAGAAGTCAGAGGTCAGAGGTCAGAAGTCAGACCAGAGGTCAGAAGCCGGAAGAAAGGGATAAGAATAAGAGGGTAAGAGGATGTAGATCAGAAATCCGAGATCCGAAATCCAAAATCCTCAATCCGAAATCCGCAATCCGAACTGCAGCGAAGCGGAGCTCACCGAAGGTAAATCCGAAATCCGAAATCCTAAATCTGCAATCAGAAATTCCGTAAATTTGCATAATCAAATCGCAAAACCTGCGTTAGAGGTATAATACGAACCTGCAAAGGCAACCACGATGTTTAGAAACCAAAAGATTCTTTTATTTGCAATGTCAGCATTCATATTTGCTGCCTGCGGAAAAGATGAACAAAATACCACCAATCACCTTCCTGTCGCCAACTACACCGTCAACACATACCGCGGCGATGTAAACACTGTGTTTCAATTTGATGCCAGTCTTGTCAGTGATCTGGAGGATCCGACTGATGTGCTTGAAATCAGGTGGGACATAAACAATAGTGGTGTTTATGATACTCCTTTCAGCACGGTGAAGTTTGCCATACATCAGTACAGCCAGAGTGGTTTGTATTTTCCGTTAATGCAGGTGCGCGACACCAAGGGAATGACAGATTCCATCAGAAAAATGGTGGTGGTTGTTACCGACCTGAACAATCAGCCTCCTGAGCTACCCATTTACCTGACACCACCCAACTGGCAAACATGGATGGAACCTACAATTATTTTTAAATGGACATGCTCAGATCCTGAAAACGATCCGCTAAGCTTCGACCTGTGGATCGGCCGAAGTCTGGAATCAATGCAGCCGGTGCAAACAGGAATTACTACTTCTGAAATTGTTGGTCAGAATACCGTCTTCAACACAACATTATCAGGCTTTGGATTAAATCGCACCTTCTACTGGCAGGTTTTTGCACGCGACATAGCCGGTAATTACACTCCTGGCCATATCTGGAGATTTACCACCAGACCCTGAATAAATGCCTGGATCAGGAATTTTCAGAACATTATTGCTGCTGATGTTTATTTCAGGGCAAATGTTATTTGCTTCTGAATATCACCTCAAAGGAAACATTAAAGGAATCTCCGAAAGTAAGATTTTCCTGCAGGAATTTTATGGCGACCAGAACAAAGTCACCGATTCTGCAATGGCTGACCTGAATGGCAATTTCAGTTTTACTGTAAATTCAGAAAAACCACCGGGACAATACCGGTTGATTTTTGCAAACCGACGTTTCCTCGATTTCGTTTTTAACCAGGAAAACATTCAGTTCACCACCAGTCTCGATCATCTGATCGACGATATGAAAGTTACTGAATCCACTGAAAATTATGTGTATTACCAATATCTGAAGTTCAGGGTAAAAAGTCAGAAGCGAATTGATCAGCTAAGCAAACAGCTTTATTCTTACGACAGCACCAAAGCTTTTTTTGCGGAAGCAAAACACGAATACCTCAACCTCATCAGGCAGGAAGATGAATTTACCAATCAATTATTGAGCGAATACCCGCAACTGCTTGTTTCATCTTTTATCAAAATTGATCGCGAACCCAGACCCGATCCGTCATGGAACAAAGCAATGGCGAACCATTGGGTTTTTGAAAAATTTCCTGAATATTTTCAATTCAACGACACATTGTTGCTGAGGTCAAATGCCGTTTCGGCAAAAATAATCGCTTATCTTTCAGTTGCACTTTCACTTCACAACCACCCCGATAGCCTGGAAAATATCTTGAAAACCGCATCCTTCCGTTTGCTGGCTTCAACCGGACAGAGCGAAAAGATGTTCAGATTTATGAATGAATATCTGAGCAATGGTTTTGTAAGATTGGGATATAAAAATATTTCCGCACAGATTTCTGAAATCCCTTTCCCATGCTGTACATGCAGACCAAACGAAAAAACAGGAAATCCGGGGAAAACATCAAAAACCAGAATGCCTTCCTCATTGATATTGAAAACCAAAAATGGAGAAAAGGCAACTGTGAAGTTTGGCGAAAAATCTACAATATTGTTAATTGCTTCAGCAAACTGCAAATGGAGCGAACTAATGATTGAAGGACTGATGTCGGAAAAAGTAATATCAACCGGGGGAAAGAAAATATTAATCATTTATAGGGAAACGGAAACTGCTGCGGTCGAATCTGAAAACCCATATATATATTTTATCTCCGACAAAGAAATGAAAAAGATTTCCGGCATAACGGAAATTCAGACGATACCCATGCTCATCACCATCAATGAAAAGGGAGAAGTATTGCATACCTCAACTTCATGGCTCGAACTGATATAGAGTCTGTTACTCTGACCAGCCGCTGGCGAGAATATCCGCCAGATGTATGGTTTTAATCGGAAGGTTCTGCTTTTTGATATAAGCATCAAGATGCATAAGGCATGATGAATCGGTGGAAACAATATAATCTGCACCGGTTTGCATGGCCCGGTTAACCTTAAATTCAGCCATAGCTACTGAAATTGCTTCATGTTTCACTGAAAATGTTCCACCGAAACCGCAGCAGGTTGTTGTTTCTTCCATTTCAACAAGTGTCAGACCGCGCACATTGGCAAGCAATTGCCTGGCTTCGTCTTTCAGTCCGTATTCTCTGAGTCCGGCACAACTGTCGTGAAAAGTCACTTTATGATTGAAGGTGGCCCCGATATCCCTGACTTTTAACACATTGACCAGAAAGTCTGACAGCTCAAAAATATTCTTCTTCAGCAGTCGATATTCATTGTGCAGGGCTGAATTATAGAACATTTCATCGTAATAATTCCGCACCATTCCTACACACGAAGCCGAAGGGGCAACCACATATTTACAGTCGATAAAGTCGCGGATAAACTTCTCGCCCATCGACTTGGCATGATCCCAGAAGCCACTGTTATAGGCTATCTGACCACAGCAGGTCTGGTTTTTGTTATACCTGACATCAACTCCGGCCTTTTCAAGCACTTTAACCATATTGTAACCAGTCTCGGGATAGAGCTGATCTATAAAACAAGGGATAAAAATATCAACAACCATGAAATCTGAAAATTTTAACAAACCTACATTATATTTGCATCAAATACAACGATTGTTTACAAATTAGCCGGCCATTTAAAAATCAGGCGATTAACTCTTCTTCATGAAAACACTTCAACTCATTCCGGCTGTTAGCAACATCAGATTTTTATCTTTACTGATTATTACGGTACTTTTTTCATCCATCAATCTTCAACTCAAAGCACAGCCTGATTCCGGAAAGTGGCAGGCAATCTTCGACAAACACGATGCAACCGGAACATTTGTTTTGTATTCAAGCAAAGCCGATAGTTTCTTTATTTACAATCCCGAAAGGGCAAATACCCGATTCCTTCCGGCCTCGACATTTAAAATTCCAAACTCGCTGATTGGCTTTGAAACAGGCGTAATTTCGGATCTTGATGAAGTTTTTATCTGGAATGGAACTGATTACGGATATCAGGCGTGGAACAAGGATTTAAGTCTGAGAGATGCATTCAGGTTGTCGGCTGTGTGGGTATATCAGGAAATTGCACGACGCGTTGGGCGCGAATCCATGGAATACTGGTTGCAGGAAATAAACTATGGAAATATGCTCACCGGCCCGCACATCGATAAGTTCTGGCTGGAAGGAGACATTGCCATTTCGCCTGTGGAACAAATCGGGATTCTGCGAAAACTGCAAGCCGGACAGCTCCCTTTCAAAACAGAGAATCAAAAGCTTGTAAAAGAAATTATGCTGATCAAGCAGACCGACACACATCACTTGTATGCAAAGACTGGCTGGGCAGCCCGAATCAAAAACTCCATTGGCTGGTATGTAGGGTTTGCAGAAACGCCTGATGACATCTGGTTTTTTGCGCTCAATATCGACATGCGCAAACCATCCGATCAGGATGCACGCATCGCAGTATCTATGGAAATATTAGAAAAATCAGGAATTTATCCAGAAACTGAGAATTGATTACTCCACCAATCGACCGAAATCGGTAAATCTGAACAATGCTTCTCTCACCAGTGCAGTTTCGCATTTCTGCCCTTCTACTGAATTGCCGATACCTTTGAGAAGAGTGAGCATAAGCCGCCCTTTTTCATTTTTCTTGTCGTAATTGGTAATTTCAACCAGCTCATCAATGGCTTCGGTAGGGATCTTATAATGGTTGAAATTGAGCAAAATCTGTTTGACAACTTCATCGCGTTGCTCATGACTGAAACCGATAGTCCGGTAAGAAATATAAGCTTCACAAATCATACCCATTGCAATGGCTTCGCCATGGGTAAGCGGATTTTCGTCGTGGCGCAGCGAATAGGTTTCAAAGGCATGACCCATGGTGTGCCCGAAATTCAGCTTGCGGCGCACATTCATTTCTTCAGGATCTTTATTTACTATATCGCCCTTTATTTCAATGGCTTCAATAATCAGGTCTTCCCAGTTGCTGATAACTGCCATTGGAATTTTAATCAAACGGTTCCAGAAAGTTGCATCGGCAATAAGTGCATGTTTCAGCATTTCGGCATAGCCAGAGAGCAACTGACGGTGAGGCAGTGTTGACAAAAATCCAGGCCATACATAAACGCCTTTTGATGCGGAAAAGAGTCCGATCTGATTCTTCAGCGAATAAAGATCAACTCCTGTTTTTCCGCCTATTGAAGCGTCGATCATACCCATAAGTGAGGTTGGAACATTAACATAATCCATCCCCCTGTGAAAAACAGAATCAGCAAAAGAATGGATGCACAGGTATTTAATTTTTTCATGGTCCGCAGGTGTTTTAACAGATAATGCGGCAAAATTACCC
>Ga0351857_1188_pt1 | contig 12188 bp, 10 predicted proteins | sample BONcelHFGM3001D9_FD_206801 | JGI IMG/M metagenome (GOLD analysis project Ga0351857, IMG submission 206801) | Enriched cells from coal bed in the Powder River Basin, Montana, United States - BONCAT cells FGM rep2 HSBNCT.FGM.300.1.D9 ... | reverse complement strand
GGAAGGAGTTGGCGACTTCGTCGCCATCAAGACTAACGGAGAGTTCAAACTCATACTTTACTAGGAAGTCGATATATTTCTTTAACAACAGACCATTGCTGGATAGGGAATAGGTGAAAGATATCTGATCGGGATCATAGCTGTTTGTAAATTCTACGACCGATTTTATGAACTCAAAATTCTTTAGCGGTTCTCCTCCGTAGAAGCTGATTATGAGATGATTCGATGGGGATGGAGTTCGTTTAGCGATCAGTTTCTGAAGGGTATGGCGCACATTTTCAAACCTCAGATAGCTGTCATGTCTCTCCTTGTTGATATAGAATTTGCTGTAGGTACAATAGGTGCAGTTGAGGTTGCAATCTTCCGTCACCTCAAAGATGATTTGTTTGACGGAAGTGATGTTTTTTTTGACATCGGATACTTTAAGTCTCCCTTCAATATTGATGTCTTTAAGAGGTTTCAGGAAATCATTACGTTTCAGGAAATGGTATTTCTCTAACTGGTACTTCACTTCAGGATAGGAGAATGTATCTGAATCGTTCAGTTTCAGAAACCCTTCTTTGCGAATGGAAGAGATCCACCGGTTGAGTTTTATACCTTTTTTTTCAAGCGCGAAGAGGTGCGGGATTATGGGATGACATACCTGTAACTGATTCCTGTAGGGGCTGTACAGATAATTGTTTCCTTTGCCAGATGTGAAAAAAACAGCATTTTTCATCAGTCCTTCACTGCCATGTTAGGTGCATCCCTGTTCAGGGCACTGGCAAAGTTAACACTTTTAGAAATTATTCAGGACTACTGTTGTAAACGCCTGCTGTGGTTGCGGTTGTTGCTTCACAGTTGCAGAGTTTACTTGTCCCGCCTTGTTGTTTTGTAACAACGAAAGGATTATTTACAGAGCAGAAACACTTTACCTCAATACCACCCTTGATTTTGGCAAGTTGATTTTTTTTAACTTCAGCTTTGTGGAGGTTGATAATACTTAAAGTTTTCATGACTATATGTTTAAGTTCTTTGTCGGTTGATTGAATTATTCAGGAGAGGTGCTGTAAACGCCTGCTGTGGTTGTGGTTGTTGCTTCACAGTTGCAGAGTTTACTGGTACCACCTTGTTGTTTTGTGACTACAAAAGGGTTGTTTACTGAGCAAAAACATTTTACCTCAATACCACCTTTAATTTTTGCGAGTTGGTTTTTCTTGATTTCAGCTTTGTGAAGGTTGATGATGTTTAAAGTTTTCATGGAATCAGAGTTTTTATATTTTTTATTTATTTACTTCCCTTTGGTTTCTCTAATGCAAATTTCATGCCAAAAATATAATAATCTATAAATCAAATAGATATAATGGTTGTCACAAAAAACCACCGTATAAAGGTGTCAAATATTTTGACACCATTGTATGTTTTTTTGACACTATAGCTTCGGGAAGAGTCTGATGAGGGCAATTTCGGCAGCCAGAAAAAGAAGGGCAAACAATAAGAACAGTTTCCAGAGAGGTTGTCCTCGCTCGGCCTCACGGATCTCTTTTGCCATGGATTGTTGGTCGGCTTTGAGCAGGAAAAATGAGTGAATTTCTTTCTTCTCAAGAACCTCCCTGATGGATCCGGGTGCCATGTAGGTTAGATTTGATTCTGCTCGGGGATAGTTGAATGCTAATCCCGATAAAACCTTTCCGGAGAGGTAGATTGAATAAAGGCCGGATTCCCTGATCTGGTCATGGGGATACAGAAGCATGCGTCCATCAATGAATCTGAGTTCGGGGATGATCTCAAGTTCCGAATCATTCTGAACTACTTTAAACATGATATCGTTCGAAAGAGAATCGGTGGGAACTTCGATCGGGTTGTTTGTGGCAGTGAAATAGTAAAGGTCGCTTCCTGGCTGGCTGAGCAGGGCAATTTTATAGAATGTTGGAACAAAGAGCAAGTGAGCAGGCAAGCTTGAAAAGTTCAACTCCAGTGGTGAGGTGAGGATGTAGATCTCTCCTTTTCCGCTTGGTCGCCTTGCAAGCAACAGATCCCCGTTTTGAAGAGTGAGGAGTGGCTCGATAATGGATCCGGTTGTCAGTTTCAACGGGTAATGCAGACTTACAACTGGAAGGTCGGCATTGTTTGGCAGTTCAATACGGCCTGCTGCATCGGGTTCAAAAACGTCATTGTATACCTGGCTTCCAAGGCTTATTTGTGAGACACGAAGCCGGCTTGTATCTGCAATTCCGATTTCGGGAATCTCAAGCAGGTCAAAGAAATTTCTGTAATCGGTACTGTTTGCTTCGTTCGGCAGAATAGAAAGCAGAGTACCTCCGCTTTGAGTGAATCGGAAAAGTTCCTGAGCCAGGCCTGATGAGATATGGTTCAGTTGATTCAGAATGATCAGGGAGAATGATGAAAAGGATGAATAGTTCAACCGGTTGGCGGCGGTATTAACCATATGGAAGGCAGTATCACTTCCAAAAAGTGCATTCAGGTAAGGGTTTTCACCCGATTCGTTGATGCAAAGGATCGATACCGTTGACACCAGGGGGTAACTGATATAGCATCTGTCATCGTAAGTAATCGGGTAATCGGGCAGTTCAAGATATCCCGACTGTATCCCACTTGTTTCATTGGTAAAAGGGATGACCAGCTCTGTTTCCGATCCGGGATCAATCGTTGCACTTGCCAGGGCTTTCTGCAAGTTGTTGATCACAAGTTTTACCGGGATCTTTTCCAGACGGTCTGTACCTGTGTTTCTGATGCGGACACGGAGGTGAGAGAGTTGGTCGGGTTGTTGGACAACCGATTCAAAGAAAGCAGTATCGATATAAAGATTACCCGTTTGATTGGCAGAAAGGGGCAGGATATAATAGGATGTAGCCGTATCGGGATCGAGGTTATCAAAGTCACTTGTGGCCTCCTGGAAGTCTGAAATGAGAAAGATATTCCTGGCGAGGCCGGGTGATGAAGTCAGTAGATCCTCCTGTCGCGATACAACCTCAGATATCTTCCTGGAGGCGGTTGAGATGCGAATCTCTTCCAGCATCTTCAGGAATTCATCCCGTGAAACAAGATGCTGGTGAAACCCTTCAAAATCATTTGTAATAAGTTGAAATCTGTCGGATGGTTTATAGGCGGAAACAATCTCCCTGGCTTTTTCTTTTGCAGTTTCGATCAGTTTTCCTTCACTACCGATAGCATCCATGCTGAATGAATTGTCAACAAAGATGCTAACCCCCTGCTGTTGTTGTTTATCTGATTGCAGGGTGGATGGCAGGTATGGCTGTGCAAAAGCAAAAACCAGGGAGGTAATGGCAAGGAGCCTGAGGGCTAGCAGAATCCATTGCTTAATCTGGGATTTTCTTTGTTTCTCCTGTTTGATCTCCGCCAGAAACCTGACATTGGTGAACCATACCTTTTTGTATCGCCTGAAATTGATCAGGTGGATAAGGATCGGTATCGCCAGTGCAAAGAGGCCATAAAGAAAGAACGGAGAGACGAATAACATCAGAGTACTCCCTGGTCGAGCATTGCGCTGGCAACCTTAAGGAATCCGGCTACATTGGCTCCTTTCACATAATTGATATAGCCTTCACTATCAGTGCCATACTTCACGCACTGCTCGTGAATACTAGTCATGATGTGATGCAGACGATCATCAACTTCAGCTAATGGCCAGCTCAGTTTCATCGAGTTCTGCGACATCTCAAGTCCTGATGTTGCAACGCCACCTGCATTGACTGCTTTTCCCGGAGCAAACAGAATTTTATTCTCGAGGAAGAGTTCAACGGCTTCAGGTGTGCTGGGCATGTTGGCTCCTTCAGCGACGCAAATCACGCCATTGTCGATCAGGTGCTGCGCATCCTCTTTATTCAACTCATTTTGAGTGGCACAAGGCAACGCAATATCGCATTTCACTTCCCATGGATGTTTACCCTGGTGGAACTGTGCGGAAGGAAACTCATAGGTGTAGGGTTTTACGATATCCTGGTTGGATGCTCTCAATTCCAATAAATAGTCAATCTTTTCGCCTGAGATACCATCGGGGTCATACACATAGCCATCGGGCCCTGAGATTGTAACAACTTTTGCTCCGAGTTCGGTTGCTTTCATTGCAGCGCCCCAGGCAACGTTTCCAAACCCGGAGATCGCAACGATCTTTCCTTTAAAGGAATCACCTTTTGTTTTGAGCATCTCTTTCGCGAAATAGACAGTCCCGAAACCAGTGGCTTCCGGACGAATCAGACTTCCGCCCCAGTTAAGTCCTTTACCGGTGAGTACACCGGAATTTTCACGGGCCAATTTTTTATACATCCCGTAAAGGAACCCAATCTCTCTCCCGCCAACTCCGATATCCCCTGCCGGGACATCAGTTTCGGGTCCGATCACCTTCCACAATTCCATCATGAAACCCTGGCAAAAACGCATGATTTCGCCATTTGATTTCCCTTTTGGATCGAAATCCGAACCACCTTTCGCTCCGCCCATTGGCAGGGTGGTCAGGCTGTTCTTAAAGATCTGCTCGAATCCCAGGAACTTCAGGATGCTGAGGTTTACACTCGGGTGGAATCTCAAACCTCCCTTATATGGTCCGATGGCATTGTTGAATTGGACACGGTAGCCACGGTTTACCTGAACCTTTCCATTATCATCAACCCAACTGATTTTGAAGGTAAAGATCCGGTCGGGTTCAACAATCCGATCGATGATGTTACCTGTTTCAAACTGAGGATTCTCATTGTAGACATCTTCAATTGATTCCAGTACCTCCCTAACAGCCTGAAGGAATTCAACTTCCCCTGGATTCTTCTTTTCCAGGTCGTGCATGATCTTTTCGATATTCATTTTCGTTGATTTTGATAATTGTTTTTGTGGATGTTTTTATTTGTGAATATATTCACAAGTCCAATGCAAAATTACATGGTTTCTCTCTATTGGCAATATTTTTTTCAAAGTTTAATTGGAATTTATTCGTAATTCTCCTGCCTGATTATGTATCCGTTTTGATCATAAAAAAGCCATAAACCTTCGCCTTTTCCTTGCCTGTATTTTCCCCTTGTTTTAATCTGACCATTATCGTAATAATCTTTGTAATTTCCGTCGAGAAGAGAATCCCTGTAAAAACATTCCAGCAGCAGGTGTCCCTGAGGACTCCACAATGTATATAAACTGTCGGGTCTGTTATTTCTAAAGAACATCATTTCTTTTTTTGTTCCGTTATTATAGTACCTGGTCATCATCCCGTTCAAACTATCATTCAGGTAGTAACACTCCATCATGATTGTGCCATCATCAAAATAAAAGGTAGCGGGACCATGATAATGGTCTCCATCCATTGCAATGGCTGATCGCACATTCCCGTTTGGGTAGTAGTCTGTCTTAACTTGATTGCAGGCCGCTGTCAACATCCCAAGAAGGACCGGAACCAGATACCGAATGATAGGTGACTTCATAGACAATGTTACGGGAATAAATTTATTGCCCCGTGAATTCCGGTGATTATCATCTGGATGGCAATGATGGTCAGGATCAATCCCATAATCCGGCTGATGGCTTTGATAATTGCCGGATCAAGCCTGGAAGTCAGCTTTTTACCTGAGATGAAGATAAAATATGTCAATATGCACATGAAGATGAATACACCAACAACAAGCACGACATTCCATAATCCTTTTTCGGCGCCGATGAAATTCATGGCCGAAGAGATCGTTCCGGGACCTGCAAGAAGAGGAATCCCCAGAGGGGAGATAGCCATATCGCTAGCTTGCTTTTTAATCTGATCAGGAGAAGCCTGAGCATCGTTGTGCATGGTATTTTCTTGGGCATTTAAAAGCTGGTATCCGATAGCAAAAACAATGATACCTCCGGCAATCTGAAATGCAGGCAGGGTGATGCCGAACATCTCAAAAATGTAGTGTCCGAACATGCAAAAAACACCCACGAGTATCACGGCAGTAAGGCAGGCTTTGAAAGCTATCTGGCGTTGAAGCTTCTGGTCAAATTTTTGGACCATGCCCAGAAAAATGGGCAGGTTGCCAAATGGGTTCATAATAGCGAAGAAACCCATGAATATAGTAAAAATATGCAGGGCAAGGTTGTGCATGTTGACTGGGTTGGTTTAACGAAGGCTAAAAATAGTGAAAATCTTTGGTTGCAGCCAGGTATTCTGGCGAGAATTTTCTCGCTTCGTTCAGGATGGTAAGTTCAGACTCTTGAATCTGCGCAGTAAGTCCGGGAGAGAGTTCGGCAATCACACGTGTAGCTTTCCCTCCTGGATAAGGGAAGATCCGGATAATTTTTCGTGGATAGAGATGGTGGAATTCTGCTTCGTGTTGGGCTTCAGGCCACCGATCGGCCGGGATGATACAGGCAAAGCGACCATCATTCCGAAGGAGTGTTTTGACATTTTTGATCAACCCGGTGAATGGTAGTTCAAGCTCGTGCCTGGCCAACCTCTTCTTGCGTTCGGCCGGCTTCAGTGAATCCTTGAAAAAGGGGGGATTGGAGATAATCAGGTCGTACCGGTGATCGGTAAGGAACTCAAAGAGTTGCAGTGAGATTCCGAAACAGGCTAACCGGGTGTTCCATGGACTTTTGGCGAAATTCTCAGAAGCCTCCCTGGCCGACTCCTCGTCCAGTTCAACGGCATCAATGATCGCTTTTGATTTTTGTGCCATCATCAATGCGAGAACACCACATCCGGTTCCGATATCAAGAATTCTTGTTGCACTGCCGGGGCTGATAAGAGACCCCAGGAGCATCGAATCGGTGCCTACCTGCATCGTACTGTTGGAATCTTCTACAGTAAATTGTTGAAACCGGAACGACATCTCTAGGTTGTATAAAGTTCGATTAATCCTTCCGGTGCACGGATATGGATGGTTTGTGTTTCCCTGTCAACCTTCAGGATCACATCATCAACAACCGGGATGAGAATCTCTTTTCCCTGATGCCTGATCTGAAAGAGAGCCTGCTGCGGCAGATCAAGGATATCTTCAATGAAACCCAGTTCACCGGATTGTTCGTCGATGACATGGAATCCCTTTACTTCATGGAAGTAAAACCGGTTTCCGTCTAGTTTAGGAAGTGAGGAGAGGGGGAGGTAAAGTTCCTTTCCGGTGAACACATCGGCATGATCGGCAGTGGAAACATCCTGAAATCTCAGGATCAGTTTTTTCTTATCCATCACCTCTGCAGAATCAATAAAAAAAGGAATCCGCTCATGTGATACATCCACATAAACGGATTCGATAGTTTCGTAATCTCCGGCATCATCTACTTCGAGAAGTACTATCAGGTGACCCTGATTGCCATGTCTTTTCAGAATCTTCCCTAAATAATAGAATTCATCCGGCTTCATCATTCCAAAGATCAGGAGTTATGCTGTAGGCTCCTCTTTCTTTGGTTCTTCAGGGGTTTGTTCTTCTTCAGCCGGGGTATCTTCAACAGGAGCCTCTTCAGCAACAACTTCTGCTTCGGCTACCTCTTCAGATGCAGTTTCAATTACCTCTGCGGCTTCAGCAACAACCTCGGCTTCTGCAACCACTTCAGTTACAGCTTCTGCTTCTGCTTTTGCTTCTGCACCTGCTTCTGCGGCTTTCTGTTCCTTGGCATATTTTTTGGCGAGGGCCTGTGCTTTGGTTTCGTTAACCTTCTTTTCGTGATCAAGAGCAGCTTTAGTTGCATCCTTGACACTCAATTGGTGTTCGTTCTTTTTGCTTCTGATCCTGGTTTCCTTTTCGGAGAGCCAGTTCTGGAATCTCACTTCAGCTTCTTCAGCGGTGAAAGCTCCTTTCTGAACTCCTTTCAGAAGATGGTTTTTGTACATAACGCCTTTATAGGCGAGGAGGGCTTTGACTGTATCGGTAGGTTGTGCGCCTTTGCGTAACCAGTTAAGGGCACTCTCAAAATTGATCTCAATCTCTGCCGGTTTGGTCAGTGGATTGTAAAAGCCAATTTTTTCAATGAATTTCCCGTCACGTGGTGCACGACCATCCGCAATCACAATGTGATAAAAAGGTTGTCCCTTCTTACCTCTTCTCTGTAATCTAATCTTTGCTGGCATGTTACTTTACTAAATTGTTAACAAGGTTTATGAAATTGGGGTGCAAAAATACCACATATATTTGAAAGAAACAAATTAGGGATTAGGGATTAGGGATTAGGGATTTTAAATATTTTGGCTTTTGGCTTATGGCTGTTGGCTTAATTTTTTGGGCTGAAGCCCGATGGCATCTCGCCCTCTGTACCCGTCGGCTAAAGCCGACGGCAATTCATCACCCCATCACTCCATGACCCCATCACCCCATGACCTCATGACCTCATCACTGAACCTTAATGAATTTCTCCCGTTCGGTATAGCAGAAACTGCACTCTTTTTCGGGGCTGGCAACACCATAGAGGTTTCCGCATTTGGGACATATCCAATAGTACGCCGGGAGTGAGCCGGTGCTCTCTTCCCCAATGGCATCAGCAACATTTACAAATAGTTGCAAGCTTTGCTGTTCAGTCTCTTTGGCCCATCTCAGGGCTTTGGTAGCAGTGTTGTCTCCATCGGTTTTTGCCTGGTCGAGGTATTCTGAGTATTTGATCCCGGCTTCAATGCGGACTGCCTGCAATGCATCTTCCAGGTTCAATTTTGGTGTTTTCACAATGATCGCCGGAACGGATGGAGTTACCGTAATGCCCATTTTAGCCAAAACCTTCTGAAAGTTGTCAGCATGGATTGATGCAGTTTTTGCAATGGCCCTGAAAAAGGTGGCAACCTTAGGAATCCCTTGATTGCCGGCATCTGTAGCATAAGCAGCAAAGAGTGTGCTGTTCGCCGATTCGAAACGGTAGGCCTCTGTGAGGTTCGCGGTGGTTTTGCTCTGGGAGTACCCAGGCAAGCCGGGAACGAGGAGCAATGTAAGGATCAGGTAACGGAGGTGTTGCATGGTTTAAAATTGAAATATGAAATATGAAATATAGTAATGATCAGATTCCCATTAAATAGTTTTCTACCAGCAGGCCTCCCAGGTGTCCGGTGTAGATCACAAAAATGAAGGCACAGAGGAAGAGGCTCAGGGCCACCCATTTCAGGTAGCCTTTGTCTTTCTTCAGGTAGACAATCAACACCCGGAAGGTTGCAGCCAGGATGATGAAAACAAGCGTAAAAGTGGCGAAAAGCTTATGCTCAATCCTCGCCAACCCGGCTTCTCCCGATAGCAGGCTTGTGAAATAGTATCCGGTACCAAATGCTGCAATCGCTGCAATCATGCCGAAAATCTCCAGGTAATAACCCGTTTTGGATAAGCAAGGATCTTTTTTGTTAAAGACACTGACAAGGTCAACGATAAACCCGATCATTATCAAGGCGATCGGAAAATGAACTGTCATGGGGTGCAAATGACTGATGTCGATCATGGCTTGAGTTTTTAACAAAGGTAGTACATTTTTATCAACATTGGCCCGCCGCCGGAGGTATTTTAAGTACTTTTACCGCCATGAGAGATTTTGTCCATTTGCATGTCCATTCGCAGTACTCCATCCTCGATGGAGCTTGTCATATCGAGAGATTAGTGAAGAAAGCCGTTGACGATGGAATGCGGGGTGTTGCCATAACCGACCATGGAAATCTCTTCGGAGTGAAGGCATTTACAGAGGCTTGCAAACCCTATGCCGATTTCACTCCTGTCATCGGTTGTGAAACCTATGTAGCCCGACGAAGTCTCACCGATAAATCAGATTCGATCGACCGGAAAGGGGACCATCTGATCCTTCTGGTAAAAAATAAACAAGGGTATTCAAACCTGGTAACATTGATCTCGCTTGCCTGGACCCAGGGTCACTATTATAAGCCCAGGGTTGACAAAGCATTGCTGAAAACCTATCATGAGGGATTGATTGCCTCTTCCGCCTGCCTGGCAGGCCAGATTCCAAAAGCGATTCAGTCGGGAGACCTGGATCAGGCCGAACGGTTGATCCTGGAGTATAAAGAGATCTTCGGTGAGGATTTCTACCTCGAGCTGATGCGTCACAAGACGACGGATTCTACAAGGGATGCCTCGGTATACCAGAGGCAGACAATGGTTAATGATGCATTGATCGAACTCTCTGCAAAGACGGGAGTCAAACTGATAGCTACCAACGACGTACACTTCCTTAATGAAGAGGACGCGGAAGCACACGACCGGCTGCTCTGTATCAATACCGGAAAGGTGATGACGGATGCGAACAGGCTTCGCTATACCGGACAGGAATGGTTCAAGTCCAGGGAGCAGATGAATGCCCTGTATGCCGATATCCCTGATGTGCTGGAAAATACCTGCGAGATCATTGACAAGATCGAGAAGTTTTCCCTGAACAGGGATCCTTTAATGCCGGATTTCAAAATTCCGGAAGGTTTTGATGATGCCGACGCGTACCTCAGGCACCGAACTTACGAAGGAGCTGCCCGGCGTTATAAAGAGATCACGTTGGAGATCAGGGAACGAATTGATTTCGAGCTGGAGACGATCAAAAAGATGGGTTATCCCGGATATTTTTTAATTATCGAAGACCTGCTTGATGCTGCAAGGGAGATGGGCGTATCAGTTGGTCCTGGCAGGGGCTCGGCAGCCGGGTCGGTGGTAGCCTATTCAATCAGAATAACAGACGTTGATCCGTTGCTTTATGATCTCCTGTTTGAACGGTTCCTCAATCCCGACAGGATCTCGATGCCCGATATTGATATCGATTTTGATGAAGATGGAAGGGAGAAGGTACTGAAATGGGTTGTTGAGAAATATGGACTGGATAAGGTCGCGCAAATCATCACTTTTGGAACGATGGCAGCAAAAGGTGCGATCCGCGATGTGGCACGGGTTCATGAGATGCCACTGGATGAAGTAAACCGCATTACAAAATTGATCCCAAACCGTACGGGAATCACACTTAAGCAGGCCTACGAAGAGGTTCCTGAGCTGAAAGCCCTCAGATCATCTTCCAACAAGATGGTCGCGGAAACACTCCGGTACGCCGAAACGCTGGAGGGATCTATCCGGCAAACCGGACTGCACGCTTGCGGTATCATCATCGGAAAAGACAGCCTGATCGAGCATATTCCAGTTACGACATCAAAAGAATCCCAACTACTTGTTACACAGTATGATGGAGATTATATCGAGAAGGTCGGAATGCTCAAGATGGATTTTCTGGGACTCAAAACCCTTGCCATCATCAGCGATGCTGTAAAAAATGTAAAGAATTCAAAAGGTGTCACTATTGATATCGAGTCCATTCCCCTTGACGACGAGCTAACTTACAAACTTTTCAGTCACCGGAGGACTACCGGAATTTTTCAGTTTGAATCGGACGGAATGAAAAAGTACCTCCGTGAGCTGAAACCGAATAAGATCGAAGACCTGATTGCGATGAACGCCCTATACAGACCGGGTCCGATGGAGTATATTCCAAGCTTCATCAACCGCAAACATGGGCGTGAGAAGATCTCCTACGACATCCCGGAGATGGAGAAGTACTTGAAAGACACCTATGGGATCACCGTCTACCAGGAGCAGGTTATGCTTCTCAGCCAGTTACTTGCAGGATTTACAAAAGGTGAGGCCGACTCGCTGCGGAAGGCAATGGGCAAGAAGATCGAATCGATGATGAACGAGCTGAGACCCAAGTTCATCGAAGGCTGCAAGAATAACGGGCACGACGAAAAGACCGTCGTTAAAATATGGAAAGACTGGGAAGCTTTTGCGAACTATGCTTTCAATAAATCACACAGTACCTGCTATGCCTACGTCGCCTATCGCATGGCCTATCTGAAAGCGCACTATCCGGCCGAGTTTATGGCAGCAGTACTGAGCCGGAACCTTACCGATCTGAAAGAAATCACAAACTTTATTGAAGAGTGCAAACGGATGCATTTATCGGTACTTGGGCCTGATGTAAATGAAAGCGAGTTAAAGTTTACCGTCAACAAAAAAGGAGAGATTCGTTTTGGGATGGCGGGCATTAAAAATGTCGGGGAATCTGCAGTGCAAAGTATCATCGAAGAACGAACCCAAAACGGTCCCTTTACAAGCATTTTCGATCTTACTACACGGGTGAATTCCCATACGGTAAATAAGCGGTGTCTTGAAGCACTAGCTAAAGCCGGTGCATTTGACGGTTTTCAACATACCCACAGGGCTCAGTATTTCTTTCAGGAACCAGGGGAGGAGAGTACTTTTCTGGAGAAGGTC
>Ga0351857_1035_pt1 | contig 12494 bp, 9 predicted proteins | sample BONcelHFGM3001D9_FD_206801 | JGI IMG/M metagenome (GOLD analysis project Ga0351857, IMG submission 206801) | Enriched cells from coal bed in the Powder River Basin, Montana, United States - BONCAT cells FGM rep2 HSBNCT.FGM.300.1.D9 ... | reverse complement strand
TGCGGCTCTGCGCTATCCGGCTGGCATTCCAAAACTCCTTCGCTCCGGCAAGCTCCAACGCCTGCAAAACATGCCTCGCCAAGCCTTGAAACATTGTCCGCAATGCCATCGCAGTTGTTGTCCCTGTCATCGCAAATTTCCTGCCCATAGTGCGGACTGTGCAAGAAATAATCCGGTTCGCTCCAGATTCCCCCGTTGCAGAACATTCGGGCGCCATCGCAGACGCCGTCCTGCTTGTCGGCTAGCGGGGCAATCCCTAGCGGCAGGTTGTCCACCTCTCCATCGCAGTTGTTGTCGAGACCATCGCAGAACCTATCGACTGGCTCGTAGCGTGGAATGGCAAAATAATCAGGTTCCATCCAACCGCCAACGCGGTCGCAAACCTTCAAAACTCCCGCGCATACGCCGTCCTGCTTGTCGGCTAGCGGGACTTGTCCGGCTGGCACATTGTCCACGGTGCCATCGCAATTATTGTCGAGACCATCGCAGATTTCAATTCCGGGTTCGCCGGCAACGGCGTTGCATTGCGGCTCATCATGCCCCGGTTGACATTCCAAAACTCCCTGTCTTTCACATACCCCTCTACCCACAAAGCAGGACTCGCCAAGCACTGAAATGTTGTCCACCTCTCCATCGCAGTTGTTGTCGAGACCATCGCAGGACCTATCAACTGGCTCGTAGCGTGGAATGGCAAAATAATCAGGTTCCATCCAACCGCCAACGCGGTCGCAAACCTTCAAAACTCCCGCGCATACGCCGTCCTGCTTGTCGGCTAGCGGGACTTGTCCGGCTGGCACATTGTCCACGGTGCCATCGCAATTATTGTCGAGACCATCGCAGATTTCAATTCCGGGTTCGCCGGCAACGGCGTTGCATTGCGGCTCATCATGCCCCGGTTGACATTCCAAAACTCCCTGTCTTTCACATACCCCTCTACCCACAAAGCAGGACTCGCCAAGCACTGAAATGTTGTCCACCTCTCCATCGCAGTTGTTGTCGAGACCATCGCAGGTTTCTGCCATCGGACTTCCGGCCTGAGCATCACACACAAGTTTACCAGATAAAATATTGCAGACCATGAAACCGCTTCTCTCGCAAGCTCCAACGCCTACGGAACATGCCTCGTCAAGACCTGAAACATTATCCGCAATGCCGTCGCAATCGTCGTCAAAACCATTGCACGTCTCTAAGACCGGCTGATGCGAAGATATACATTCTTCCCAAACCGGATTGCCGAAATTGTCTTCTTCACATCTTTCAACGCCAATAGCACAAAGCCCCCGTGCGCCTTCTACCGTACATTCCCTTGCAGACACCGGACATCCTTCGCCACCGTCGCTGGCATCTGGCACTGTGGAATCGGCGCCGCCATCCTCAAGCACATCTGTGTCGGTTTCCGCATCGGGTCCAACATCGGATCCAATATCGGGTCCGACATCGGGTCCAACATCAGTTTCACCGGCATCCGGCTCGGGACGAATGCGTCTATCATGAAACACCAGACTGGCCTCCGGCTCTTCCGACGACAAGCAACCAGACAAAAGAATTGCCGACCATACTATAGGATTCCCTGCAAGCATGACAACGCCGGCAGCTTGAATAACCTGTCCATAAAGGGGAAGTTCTTTGTCTATAATTCCGTGCCTATACAGAAAGCTGTCATTTTCAGAATTTGAAGGCAGTCGAATAATTCTTTCTTCTGCCAACGGGGCCCTGACGACCTCGGGCTGGGGTGAAGAAAAACCAGAAGGCGGCGACTGTAAAAAGGCGTCGGGAGCGCACACTTCTTGGGCAGGTCCATCAAGAAAAGACTGCCGGCCAAAGTACTCTTGTTCCAGCCACGCATCTAAACGACACTCGCAATGTATTCTATTTTCACTCATTTGTTGTTCCGCATTTCTGAATAAGACTTTCCCATTTTGCTCTATCCGCGTCCCCAAAATATGGTTTGTCTTTTAAATATTCATGGGCCCTGATCGCCTTTTTTGCAATATTTTGCAAAGTCGCGTTATTCTGAGAGCTTGCCAACCTAGAGGACAGAACTTCGAGAGCTTTCGTAAAAAGTCCGGCAACCGCTAAATAGCCCCGTTTTGCAAGCCGTACCGAATTTTCTCTAGTTTCGTTATCGTCAAAGGTGCGCCACGCGTTTTCCAATACAAATCCCAAACTTCGAAAGTAATAAATTATCGTGGGCAAATCTGGCTGTCCGAACATATCTTCCCGCGATAACCATGAAAAAATTGGCTCTAAATTTTCGTCGGAGATGCCGTCAGATAAAGTCAGGCCTTCAACGATCTCTACGGCCCTCAGCAATTCTTCGTAATCATAAAGCGATCTTTCTAAATCGGCATAACCCAAATCTACATTCCCCCTGCCCGGAATAAATTGAAAACCCAGCTGCACTCCGCCACAATATCTGCCGTCACAATAGGAATGCCGGGCCTCTATGAACACCGCATATCCTGAACCTAAATAATAGAGCAGACCGGCCTCAAGACCGACTTCAATAGGAATAGCATTAACGTCTTGGCCCAGATGACCCGTCGCGCTGCCGGCAAAGACACCAAAATACGGATCTATGCCGGGCACTTCTTTGGAATGCAAAATTCCCCGATATCCGGCCGTTAAGTTTGCAATATAAAAATCTCCATCCGTTCCGCCAAGGCCCCTTATAAAACCGCCGTTTCGCAAATGGCCGTCTAAACATGCCCCATTTAGAGAAACATCGAGTGACATCGTGGGCAGCAACAAACGCTTACCCATTGCAAAACGCTCCTGTCGAGGCTCTCCGTCAAGCCAACCCCCAGCCGAATGCTTCCCCTCGCCGGCGGGAAGCCCCGCATAGCCAAGCCCCAATGACAATCTAAATTCCGTCATAACAATATTCTTCCTTACTCTGACGATCCTTCATCGAAAGATGAATTTTCCGAAGAAGTCTCCTGCTGCGCCCGACTAGCCAGAATGGACACGCGATGATACAGGATTAAATTTCGATCCAAAGCATCTCTATTGTTCAGCAATCTTGAAATACGTCCTTCTACCCCGTCAATGCTCCCATAAATAGATCCATCCCTCACCATAAGGTTATAAATATCTAAACAAAGCTTCGTAAAGACATCCAACCTGTCGCGATATCTAGCAAGAGAAGCTTCGTCTTTCAATAAAGCATCTAAGCTAGTTTTTTTAACTCTTTCCATCTTATTTATTTTTGTTCTTATAAGTTCCATAGCATCGTCCATGCTATCAAATTCAAGATCAGAAACAGTCAATTCAAGCAGCTCCAAAATGTCCGACAACTTTCTTGTTACATTTTCAGTCTCAGGATTTTGCCTCAAGAATTCCGCTTCCCTTTCCAAGTTTTCAAGTGCGTCTAAAAAAATTGTTTGAAGAATATTGCGCGACCTATCTACCGCACAACCACCATCTGGTAGTGATTCGTCGGGCAATGACGACATCAAGCTGTAAGCCGATTTTTGCAACTCCAACGATGTTTTTAAACTAGAAAAAGGATCCTCGCAGGCTTTGGGAAATTTGGCACGCTGCTCCGCGCTCAAAGGCGGGCTGCCAAGCCACGCCAATAGGTTTGCAACGTTTGACAAGGCACAATCGCTATCACCATCTCCGGCCTTTTTAAACTTTTCCCTAGCTTCTTGAAGTGCTTGAATTTGCAAAGCCAACTCTGTATCCGCTCCCGGATTGCAAATTTCGCCCGCAGTCGGCCAGACAGGCACCGTGGGACCGGGTTTTGGCGACTCCCCAAACCTTACCAGAACGCCTGCCGCTGCCGACCACGCCTGCAGGCCATCGTATTTTGGTGCGTCAAGATCCAGCAAATAAAAATTTCCCTCAAAAAATAAAGACCATTCGGAATCGGAAAAAGGAAAATCCATTTTTACAGACGCGGCGCCTGACCAATTGGAATGCTGAAATTCACCGCCTAAAAGTCCGGCATCGCCTTCCGAAATTTCGCTGGACACATAGCGATGCAGCGCTAAACCGCCGACAGAAATGTTGGCGGATCCAAATTTTCTACCAAGATATAATCCTCCTCCGCCCTCAATGGACAGCACGGAAAAATTGGATGTACGATGCCCTCCCGCCGCAACTTCCCCGGCGACATCCAAAAAAAACCTCCCCCGGGCAAATCTTGCAAAACCGTTTGCACGCACATCAACAGTAGTGACGGGTTCACGATTTGAAATATCGAGATATGCATCCACCTCTTCTATTCCACTTGGAACGACGTATCGGCTTCTAACCGGCACAAGCCCGCCGCTTAAAGCGAGCGGTGCAATGCCAAGCCCAAAGGTTATGTCCCAACCATCTCGACCCATTATCTATTTGCGTCCTTTCTTGTTTTTCACATGCAACTCCTTGATTTCACGGGATCGCCACGTCGCTGGCGGGACTCCTTCCACCACTAAACCGACATCGGGACTCCTCGCGATGACAGACAGGGTTCCCCGACAGGCTCTATTTAATACAAACCGCCACCACTATGTGTTTTTTCGGCATTAGGCAAAAAAAGTTGCGTGGTAACTGGTTAGTAACTGAAAAAAGTTTTCAGGTCAGCTGCCGGATATACCCACCGTTTTAATCGACGGCGTACACCCAAATAGCCGGTTATAATTGCTTTTATCCGGCGTTTTCTGTTAGAGCAGTGGGAAATGAGCCCTATTTCGCGCGAAATTCTGTCTTTGGTGAAAAAACCGCATCGCTATATAGGCGGCGAGGCGGGCAGCCGCAAAAAACCGTGGGAAGGCGCTTTGTGCCGGATTTGTCTTGTGTTTCCGGACATCTATGAGATCGGCACCAGCAACATAGGGCTTTCCATACTCTATGACGCGATAAATGAAAGAGAAAATCTGCTAGCTGACCGAGCCTTTACGCCTTGGATGGATATGGAGAGTGTAATGCAAGAAAGGGAGGAGGTACTTTGTTCGCTCGATTCGCAAAGACCCCTTTCGGAATTCGATATATTGGGTTTTAGTCTGGCCTATGAGCTAAATTATACCAATATTCTCACCGTACTCCAGCTTGGGCGCATTCCGCTGCGTTGCGAGTCTAGGGGGGAAAATGACCCAATAGTCATCGCCGGAGGGGTCTGCGCTTATAACCCCATGCCCGTCTCGCATTTTTTCGATGCGATTGTGATAGGTGATGGTGAGAATGTGGCACCCGATATATGCCATATCGTAGGAGAACTCAAAAAACAGGGCGCTTCAAGGCATCATATTTTAAAAAAATTATCGGAGATAGCCGGCATTTTCATTCCATCTGGCGACACCAAATACAAAATAGGCCGCCAGATAGTTGCCGATCTCGACCGGGCCGCGTTTCCTGCAAGACCAGTCATACCGTACGAATCCACCCAGATGCGAGTCGCAGTTGAAGCCGCCCGAGGCTGCGCGCACGGCTGCCGATTTTGTCAGGCCGGATATGTGTACAGACCCGTAAGGCAACGCTCCTGTCTGCATGCGGCCGATATCGCTGCGCAGTCACTTAAATTTACAGGACATGAGGAATTTTCCTTTCTCTCTCTCTCGATAGGAGATTGGAGTCCGCTTGAAACGTCACTGCTACGGGTGCATGAGCTTGCAGGCAAGATGCAGGCCGCGGTCACGCTTCCCAGCATGCGGGTAGAATCGATGACGGACGGCATAGCGGCGGCAATGGGACGCGCTAGATCGGGTAGTTTTACGTTGGCGCCTGAAGCGGCGACCTGGCGCATGCGGCGTTTCATAAACAAGGGCAATACCGACGAAAATCTCTATGCTTCGGTCGATAAAATTTTCGCCGGTGGATGGCATGCGGTGAAACTTTATTTCATGATAGGCCTTCCCAATGAAACAGATGAAGAAATAGATGGCATCGTGGAAATGGCTAACAGATGTCTCGATATAGGAAAGCGCTATCACAAAAGACCCGATGTCACCGTTTCAACATCCGTGTTTATCCCAAAGGCCCATACCCCCTTTCAATGGGATGCTCAAATCTCCATAGAGGAGGCGGTTCGAATACAGGCCGTGCTGAAAAAAAAGCTCCGGAGACCCGGGCTATATTACAGATGGCACGATGCGAGGCAGAGCTTTCTTGAGGGCGTATTCGCAAGGGGCGGCGACGAGCTATCTTGTGTAATTGAGATAGCCCACGGCAAGGGGGCGCGATTCGACGGTTGGGACGAGTGTTTCGATTTTAATTTGTGGATGGATGCGTTTCGCGAGGCAGGCATCTCACCGCATGAATATCATAAAAAAAGACCTTTCGACTTTAAATTCCCTTGGCAAGAACTCGAAATAGGACCTTCGATAGATTTTCTCAAGGAAGAAAGAAGGCGTTCTGAATTGCTGATCCAAACGCCAGATTGCACCGGGGGCGATTGTCAAGGTTGCGGACTTTGCAATTTTGTCGATATAAAAAACAGACTCGTAGTTACTCCAAAAATAAATTCGAGGACCGATTCGCAATCCGCGATTGGAGCCAACACCGAACCTAAGTTGACACCTCCATCTTTTATATCCGATGACACAAGTCATGTAGCTACAAAATGTCAGGACAAAGAGCACCAAGGCACCATGGAACGAAAAAGCACCGAAGATGCGCAAAATTGTGACGCTCCACATAGATACCGGTTTCAATACGCAAAGGAGGGGCTTGCCTCTTTTTTGGCGGCCGTCGAAACTCTCGACATGCTAAGGCCGGCCTTCAGGGCTGCGGGCATCCCTCTTCGCTATACAGAAGGCTATCATCCAAGACCGAAGATCGCGTCAGGTCCGGCGCTTGGGCTTGGCCTGGAAAGCCTGGCTGAATTTTTAGACGCGGAAGTTGATTCAAAAATCGATATCCAGAAAGCCATCGATGCCTTAAACGAGAGATTGCCATCTGGAATTAAAATTGTTGGGGCCGTGGAAATTTCATCTTCCACCCCATCCATCGACGATTCGATCGAGTCTTCAGAATATCTTGCAGACTTGGGGTCTGCTCGAAATGGGCTGGGTGAATATATAAAGAACTATGTGTCGCAAGAAATTGTTTTGTTCAAACGTCTTCGCGGCAAAGGAGATGTCACGGTAAATCTCAAGGATTACGTCGCAAATCTTGCAGTCGTTAGCGATAACGTGGTGGAAATCCGCATCAATAATACAAAGCCGGGTCTTAAACCGGCTGAAATAATAAGTTCCATTTTCGACATCGATGAACAAAAGATGCGCAAAGTAACTTTAAAAAAGACGAAAGTTAATTGGAAAGGGAACAAAACAGATCCTGACAGCTTGAAGGAATTTCCGATTTCATAATTCTATTTCTATCATTCCCCTTTTGGGCTCTTCTTTGCGACGTGAACGCATATCGTCATATTCTTTTTCAGGAGGGGTTAGGGGTAGGTGCAGGTCCCGTTCCTCACGCTGTCTTTTTTCTTCGTTCCTGCGCTTTTGCTCATCGATTATGTAGGCGGGAATCTTCATTCTCAGTCCTCCCGCAATAGAAATCTGCAAATAACAAGCCATTCTAAGGATGATGCAATATCTGGCTAACTACTCTATTTATAAAGAGTCTTAAATCACAAGAAAACGTCATTTTGATATAAGAGGAAATTAAAAGATATTTTGTCGTCAATAATTCGACGCTAGAACAAAATAGACGCTGTAAGGCGGATTATCCAAGCCATCGAGGCCTTGTCTCGGGGTATAGGTTCCACGATTGAACCGGGATCTATGAGATTTACGTCTATGTCATAGGCCCTTCCCGGAATTAGAACCCCACCTTCAAGGGCAGTGTATAAATTTTCGAAAAGCATCGCCTGAGCGCCTATATCCAGCTCGATGCCATACCATCTCTGCCACATGGAGTTTGTGCGTTCATCGAGTACCGGCCAGTTGCCCGCTTGCGGGATGAGGTCCTCAAAGTTTATCGAGGTATTTTTCTTATGGGCCCATGCGGTGGTAACTTTAAAACCGGGTTTTATCCATTCCGCCCAATCAGCCGCCAGCTTGAATTCGTGTCCATAGCCCAGTGACAGGTATAAGGCATTGTTTATGTAATTGCTCGTGATGGATTTTCCACCGGCGAGATATTCCGTGCCTCCGGCTCCACCGGCTTTTTGTCCATAAAGCTGCGGCGAAGTGCCCAGCGGATAATTGAACATGAGAAGGGCTATTTGGTAATCTGGCCTAAAACCAAATGTCGTTATGCGGTTAGAAAGAGGAGAACCATCGCCTTCGGCAAAACCTGCCTGAAGAAGCCATTGATCTCCGGTTTTATATTTTCCCTCCGCTTCGAAGGCCGCCATGAAAGTCTGCATGGTCTGTTTTGGGGGGAGCGCGATGATACCTTCACCAGCACCCAGCCCTGCAAACGGAATGGCGTCAAGCGCAAGGCCGGTAGTAACCTTGCCACCGAGATATACTCCCTCTAATTTGAATGAATGACTTCCGTAGCTATATCTGGCGTATAGATCTGCGAAATAAAGCATCGTGTCGCCATCAATGCCGGCAGGCGTTTCATTGCCTAGGGCATCGGTAACTGTCATCGTAGTGGCGCCATCTGGTCCGTTCCTTCGACGAAGTCCGCCAAAGGCGCCCACGGTGAACTCCGGCGTTTCAAACTTCAATATTGCGGCATACTGCTGACAATCCCTGTTGGCCGATGGCGGATTGCTATCTAGCAGATCTGTTCTCGGATCCCACTGGGCCTCATAGGCGATGTCCCACAAAAGCCCTCCGGTTACTACGCCGGCGCTTGGAATGTCGTATTGGATGAGGTATAAAAGTCTGTCCGCGGTATCACCAAAATCACCTTGAATTTCATTTCCATCGTTTTGAAATATCCCAAGCCCCCAATGGGACGGTTGTCTGCCCACCCGAAATTTTCCTATGGGCGTTAATATGTCGGCCCACATTCTGCGGACGTTTATTGCTCCGTTTTCTCCCACAGTTGACGGCCCTGTCATATAAAAAGAACCCGCTCCCGGCGGCAGCGTCTGCGGACCGACTATGGGGGCTATTACCTGCAGTTGTCTTGTATCCTTGGAGCCGAAGAGCACATTGTCTAATATGTCAAACTGCGCATGCATTGAGAGAAAATCGTTTAGCTTGAAGTTTGGTTCGAGGCGAAGCCTCATCTGCTCGTACAATATAAATCCCAAACGATTGTTTTGATAGGCGATAGCGTTGTTTTTTCTCTGCAGATCCAGATCATCTACGCCTACTCCGCGATTTCTGAAATACCCATGGACGGAAAAATCCATCGCATATGACGGTAACGCGAAAGTTATGATTGCAAAAGCAGCTACAAGAAAACCGATAGATTTGAAGGATGTTTTCATGCTCCCCCTATATACGTGATATCGATTGGGAATTACACAGGAAAACACGAATAGTCAAGCGAAGGCCAATATCTATCACCCAAAGCATAGCCTAGAGTTATTGAGTGCGTTCTGAACTGCCGGCGCACCACCCTAAAAAAAACGGCCCCCGAATTCGGGAGCCGTTTTAAAACAGCGTATGTAAAATGACCTAGTACATGCCGCCCATACCGCCCATGCCACCCATACCGCCGCCGGGCATTGCCGGAGCATCGTCCTTCTTGGGTTTTTCACTTATCATGGCCTCGGTGGTTATCATAAGACCGGCTACCGATGCGGCATTTTGCAACGCCGAACGGACAACCTTTGTTGGATCGATGATGCCCGTGGAGAGCATATCTTCGAAAGTGCAGCTTTGGGCGTTGAAACCGAAATTGCCCTGCTCGGTTTTGACCCTATTGACCACGACTGCACCTTCCCAACCGGCATTTTGTGCTATCCAGCGGCAAGGATATTCGGCAGCGCGTTTGACTACCTCCACACCTTCCCACTCTCCTTCTAAGCACTTGTTCTTTATGCTGTCGAGTCCGGCCGTAGCACGAATCAGGGCCACGCCGCCGCCGGCGACTATGCCTTCTTCCACTGCAGCGCGTGTTGCATGAAGAGCATCTTCCACGCGGGCTTTCTTTTCCTTCATTTCGGTTTCGGTGGCTGCGCCGACGTTGATTACGGCTACGCCTCCGACTAACTTCGCCAGACGTTCTTGTAGTTTTTCGCGATCATAATCGGAGGTCGTATTTTCGATCTGATTTCTTATCTGGGCTATGCGGCCTTCAATGTCGCTTTTCTTGCCGTTGCCGTCGATGATCGTCGTGTTTTCTTTATCAACCTTGATCGATTTAGCCTGACCTAGATCGTTGAGCGTGATGTTTTCCAGCTTGATTCCAAGTTCCTCGGCGATGAGCTTGCCGCCGGTGATTGTAGCGATATCTTCGAGCATGGCCTTGCGGCGATCGCCGAAACCCGGGGCTTTTACGGCGCATACATGCAACGTGCCGCGCAGCTTGTTCACAACGAGCGTAGCTAGTGCTTCGCCGTCCACATCCTCAGAGATGATGAGCAAGGGGCGCGACATTTTCGCTACTTGTTCGAGTACGGGAAGAAGGTCCTTCATGTTCGAAATCTTTTTCTCGTTGATGAGAACGAGCGGGTTTTCGAGCGAAACTTCCATCTTCTCCGGATCCGTTACAAAATACGGGGAAAGATAACCGCGGTCGAACTGCATACCTTCGACTACATCCAGCGTTGTATCCATGCCCTTGGCCTCTTCGACCGTGATGACGCCTTCTTTTCCGACCTTCTCCATGGCTTCCGCTATAATCCCGCCGATGGTGTCGTCGTTGTTGGCCGAGATGGTTCCCACCTGAGCGATTTCCTTGCGGTCCTTGGTGGGCTTGGAATTCTTTTTCAATTCGGATGTTACATATTCCACTGCCTTTTCGATACCGCGCTTGATGGCCATCGGATTGTGACCGGCGGCAACCAGCTTCGCGCCTTCGCTGTAAATATACTGGGCGAGCACTGTGGCTGTGGTCGTGCCGTCGCCGGCTACGTCGGAAGTCTTCGATGCAACTTCCTTGACCATCTGGGCACCCATATTGGCGAACTTATTTTCAAGTTCTATTTCTTTAGCAACCGTTACGCCGTCTTTTGTTATGACGGGGCTGCCAAACGATTTGTCGAGCACGACATTACGACCCTTTGGGCCTAAGGTCACCTTTACCGCGTTGGCCAAAGAGTTTACGCCCTTTAAAATTTCGTCGCGGGCCTCTTGACTAAAAATCAGATCTTTTGCTGACATGGTCTTTCCTCCTATTTAAAATATGTTTTTTTACGCATTGATTATGCCGAGGATGTCATCTTCGCGCATGATCGTATATTCTTCACCGTCAATCTTTACCTCGATGCCCGAGTATTTCGAAAAAAGGACACGATCGCCCTCTTTTACATCGAGCGGATGTTTTGTGCCGTTCTCCAAAACTTTTCCGTTTCCAACTGCAATCACTTCGCCCTCAAAGGGTTTTTCCTTGGCGGTGTCGGGAATAATTATTCCGCCCTTGGTTTTTTCCTCTCCGCTCAGGCGCTTTACCAAAATCCTGTCCTGAAGAGGTCTGATCTTTGACTTTGCCATATTTCTTTCCTCCTTGTTATGGTTGTTTGTTTATTTGCCGCTGGCACTCACCAGATGAGAGTGCTAACAGGCTTTAGTTGCGCACCATATGATATCGAAAACACCATAGTCAAGGGCCTTGTTGTCTTTTTTTGCAAAAATTCGATATAAGACAAATCAAACTGCTGACCCTATCTATTATATATGTATATATGGATGACAGATGGGACCAAAATGTCGTCAAAATTTTGACTAATAAATCGGTTTTTTGTCCATTATGATTTTTTCGCGTCAAAAGTTCTAACGCCCTGCGTATTGGAAGGCTAGATAAGAGGTTGCTATGTTCCGTGCCATGAAAATCTCAAAAACGTTGTTTGCGTTGTCGATTTTAATGATCCTTTCCGCCTTTTACAACGGCAAATGCAGTTCGGAGGAAACCGCAACTACTGCGAAGTGTATTCAGCCCTTAATGCAATGCTGGAAGGGGCCTAGCGATTCTGAATTTTCCTGCAACTTTGATTTGCAAAGTTTTATGATGGAAGGTGGAAAATGCGTCCCCAATCCATCTCGCTGCAATCCAAACTGGTAAAAACAAAAACATCTCTAACAAACTAACAGGCGCCGCAAATGGCGCCTGTTGGTTTATATAAGAAGCCTATAGGACAATGAGCCTAGCTTTCCGGTACAAGATATATCATGGCGGCGGCGGGAGCGCTGTTTAGCCATTCGTCCGAGAAATTGTCATAGGTTACATTCATCGTTATCGAATCGCCGGCCTTGAAGGTGACGCCGTTTGAATCGACAAATGGATCTCCTTCGAGTTTCACTATTTTGCGGTTTTCATCTGTCGTTGCTTCAGCCAACCAAAAAGGTTCCGGGTTGTCTCCGGATGAAAGCTCCACCGAAGATCCAAAATCCCCCAATATCGCATGTGCTACTACAAGGCTAGCGCCCAACGGCATATCGTAGGTTGCCGTCATCTCGATAAATTTTCCGGGCGCCACCGACATTGTGTCGTGATTG
>Ga0351857_1181_pt1 | contig 12634 bp, 8 predicted proteins | sample BONcelHFGM3001D9_FD_206801 | JGI IMG/M metagenome (GOLD analysis project Ga0351857, IMG submission 206801) | Enriched cells from coal bed in the Powder River Basin, Montana, United States - BONCAT cells FGM rep2 HSBNCT.FGM.300.1.D9 ... | reverse complement strand
GTGGATGTCCGTATCCGGCTGCGCCACCACCGGGTTAGACGTCATCACCTGTCCCACTGTCTGGTTCGTTCCGCTGCCCGAGGCCACCGTTCGCAGCGTGATGTCCCTGTCCGTCACGATGCCCACCACTGTGGAGCCCTCGCATACAGGTATCGAACCAATGCCGTTTTGCTCCATCAGCTGCGCCGCGTGCTCCACTGTATCGTCGCGGCTCAAACAAATCACATCTGTCGACATGATATCCTTCACCTTCATTTTGCTCACCTCCGTGTTTTATGTTGCCCTGCACACGCTCAGTTTATGAATGCGCCGCAAAATGAAAGTGGTTTATTTTTATGTTATATTTTCAAATCCGGATAAAGCCGGATATCACAAACTCCGCTGCCAGCAAAACCATCAGCACCGCTGCTGTAATGTGAACACCGCCTGCGCCTCGGCTCAGGCTCTTTTTCGCAGCGGCCACAACAGACAGCGCCAGATGCCCCGCCGACAACGCCATAAACGCCCACGACAGCGCAGCCGGAACACACCCCATCAGCCTAAAACCATAATTCACGGCAAAGAACCAGTATAAATAGATGATCACCAGCAGCGCCAGCGCAACGGCCGCCGCCGCAACGGCCGCCGCCGCAATGCCCGCATACCGCAGCGCGGTCTTGTGCGGGCGCGAGCTCACGCACCTGATCAACGACACCACGCAAAACGCGGCATACAGCACCATCAGCGCTGTCAACGCCCAGATGAGTCCGCGAAGATAGAGCGGCAGCAGCGTTTTGGGGGCGAATACGTCTTCTCCCGCCTGCGTCCCCGCTTCAAACATCGATGGGATGTGCAGCAGATGCGCGCCCTTACTCTTTTCATACTGCCCCCAAAACCCGCACCCATGCGGCTAAAATATTAAATACCCGCTAAACGCCCGTCCCGTCAAACAGCGGTATATATACCGTGCTCGCGCTGCTGCGCTGCTGAATGTAACCATCCGTCAGTCCCAGCCGTACCGCCTCTTTCACCACCGCGCCATACTCCAGCGATGTCACCCGCCGGTTAATTTCAGGATACTCTTTCAATCCTGACGGCGGCGTGTACTGGCTCATCAGGCTGAGCAGATATTTCCCCCTTGGCAAGCTGTCACGTATCCACCGCATTATTTCGATGGAATCGTTTTTTCCACCTGGCAGCACAAGGTGCCGCACAATTACACCACGACGCATCATCCCCTCGCTGTCCAGCTCGATACCGCCCGTCTGCGCGATCATCTCCGAGATCGCCGCCGTAGCCGTCTCAAAATAGTCCGGTGCGTTAGAATACCGTTCCCCCAGAGCCGTGCTCATATACTTGATATCGGGCAAATACACACCCGCATACCCGTTAAGCGCCTGTATCGTCTCCACAAGCTCATAACCGCCGCTGTTGTACACCACAGGTATTTGCAGCGACGGCCTTGCCAGTTGAAGCGCCTCAATCACATGCGACACATACGGTGCTGCTGTCACCAGATTGATGTTGTGCGCACCCTGTTCCTGCAGCTCAATAAATATTTCCGCCAGCCGCGCTGTGGATATCTCTTTTCCCGCACCGTCCCAGCTGATTTCATGGTTCTGGCAGTACACGCAGCCTAACGAACAGCCGCTGAAGAACACCGTGCCGCTGCCTCGGCTTCCGCTGATGCACGGCTCCTCCCAGAGGTGCAGCGCCGCCCGCGCGACTTTCGCAGCAGCGCCACAGCCGCAATATCCGGTTTCCGTCTGCCTGTTTATATCGCACCGCCTCGGGCACAGATTGCATTTTTGGTTTTCTTTCATGCTCCAGCCTTTATCAATATTATCGCCAGCGGTGCGATATCACCCATGCCCCATCTGATAACTAAACTGAGATCCGCCATACGGCCCGTTTGTCTTCTTCTGTTACATAAACCTTTGGGTCATAACCTAGATCAGCCAATCCGAGCCAGACATGGCTTGCGCAAATACCGATATCAACATCCGGATGCTCCCATTTAAAGTGCTTATAACCTTTCGGCATTGATATCGAGATGGTTTTACCATTATCTTCTATACCGAATCGCCACATTTGCGCATTGCCTGCCGAGGGCGCTTTTCTTCCCAAATCCAGGGCATATTTAAACCCATCTGATATCCGGGCATAACCGGCAGGGTCGACCATCAGCTCTTGAATTTCCTTCCGTTTAAAGCTGATTGCACCCGCGGTTATTCTGTCCATCAAGCGAAGTCCTCTGTCTTCATAATAACCCAGGGGACTGATGCATATTGCACGAACGCCTGTTGTTACACCCTTTGAATATCCATATCCCATATTGGCTTCGCTGATTTGTTCTTTGGACTCTAAATGGGGCATGAGTTCCTCTAGCTTGGACAGCCGGTAATGACCATACCAACACGTCGCAACTCCCAGGCTCTGCGCCATCAAAATAACCAGCTCCCCTATAAATCCTGTTTTCGAAATGGAAATAACATCAGTCTCAGACAAAAAAGCCACATTGCATGGCGGTGATTTCATTGAAAAGTATAACTCTTTGGTGGGTTCTGCCTCAAAAAAACGTATCGAAGTACGATGAACGAATGGGATTTCCAGAGCGCCTGAAAATTCCTGCATAGTGCCAGATATTTCTGGGGCCAATCGGTCCATTTTGTAACTTCGGGCAGAACGGCGCGAATCAATCGCGCTCTTTACATTGAAAGATATCAACACTTAATCCCCTCCATTATAAGAACATTCTCCTTAAAACAGTGATTGTTTTACATCCGGTTTACGCCCAACTGCCGCGCAAGACTCACAACCCTCATCATTCTGTGGATTGTACAGGAAACCAAACAATTCGCGCGAGACATGGATCTCCAGCCTTTGCAGGCGCTTCTTCACATTATAGTCGGTAATGTGAACGCTGCTGGTGCCGGCAATTTTTAATGAACAAAGTTCTCTGTCTCACGATAAAAGTGCTGGCATCATCTCCGGTTCAGTGATAGATATAATCCATGGTCCGAATTCATTATATTCCCTTTGCTGACAGTCAGCTTTCTGGTTTCTGTTTCCTGGCCTATCCTCCACAAACCTGATACTGTAATTCATCTATACTATAAACGCGAATTCATCACCATACAATGGTATCATTTCTGGCTTACCAGAAATATTTTGTTTAACGGAAATCAAAACTTTTCTAAAAAAATGGGCGCATTTGCAGCGCCATGGGAGATGTATGATTGAAATATCCTTTTATTCTGAACTAACACATTTCAGATCAAGATTTTACTTATTCTAATACGTATCTCCCGAAAATACCTCACCCGAAACAGGTGATTTTTGATGCATATTTCACTTTTTTCATTCCATTATGTAACTATACAGCTCTGCTTTGGTCTTAACGCCCAGTTTTGAATAGATGTTCTTTATATGCGTCTTCACCGTATTCTCGCTTAAATGCAGCTCAGCGGCAATGAGCTTATAAGTCCGCCCTTTGAGCGCCAGCGCGACAATCTGTCTCTCCCGGTCCGTCAACAAATCAGTATTGTTCGGAAAATTCACTTGCAACTCGGCATTTTTCTTTATCATAGATGACAGAAATCTATGCAGCACCGGCAATATTACCAGTGTGCTGCATAGCACCGCCATTGTCACCACATATAATGTGAAGTCGGAAATGAGCAGGCTGTTTTCAGCAACGACTTTTCCCAACAATACTCCAATCATAATAGCACTGAATCCAACACTGAAAATTGTCGCAGGATTTTTTGTCATTTCCAACATTCCGGCAAGTGAGCTCCACCAAAACACATCATATATGGCCCAGGCTGCCATCATAACAGTATTGACAATTAAATAACTCGTGATCGATTGATCCAATATTAAGAATAACAAAAAGCCGAATCCTATCATACCAACAGCTATATATAATACATTGCTCCGATTTTCTGCCTTTCTTATGCGTATCATGATATACGCAGCAGCTACATATGGCAGCAGCCAGTACCAGCTTGTCAGCCAGTCAAATGAATTGTATTTCGGATTGACGATCTGGGTCATTATACCAAAGTCGATGGCTACAATCATAACAAACAAGAACAGTACCAATAATGCTTTCATACCTTTTTTTTTATCAAAGGCTGTGGGAAAGCTTTTCTTGTTCTCAACATTCAGCAATTTTAGGCTCAAAAACGAAGCCGCACCAAGCACAAACAGTATGACCGCGATACCTGCCTGTATGGAAATATATAACGATATATTGCTGATCACCATTTTTATGAAGAACATATATATCAATATTTCTGCAGCCGCGCGAAACCGGTTTTCCGGCTCCACCTCTTTCTTTATAAAATGTCCGCAAGCCGTAATGCTAACGCCCGCTGTTGCGGCACATCCAGCCAACGTAATTGTCCAAATGGAGTAAGTATTAAAGAAAAATGTTATTGTTAGGAGAATGCATACAGGTATTGAAATGATCAGTACGTTCTTTGCCATCTGTATGGTTCTTACAAATATGCCACCAGCCACAAGCCCGACGACCAGCATGAGCAGGGAGATATCAAGAATAGCGGTACATTCCACACCATAGCTTTTTGCCAGCGTATACAACAGCTGGCCTTCATAGGGAAAACTTATAATCCACGCCCCCAGAAGCGACGCGATCATCACCGAAACATTACCTTTCAGGTGGCATTTGTTTTTTCTCGTTATGAATATCTTCATCGGCTGCTAATAGGCCTTCCGCTTCTTTTACTTGTCATAACAAGTATATATTACTCTGGTGCATTTTTCAATTTAGTTATCAATCCAAACTATTATAATTTTACATTCTCCCCATGCAATCGAAAAAGCCCCGCACTGGCTGCTGGACAGCCCGCCGGGGCCAGATAAATAATTGGATTCCCGGATTCTACTCTATCCTCTGTCCTCACCCGGAGGTGCGTCGCGCCGCCACAAGAACTCGTGCTCAATGATGCGCCCGTCCTGTACAAAAAACTGAGACCGGGGGAACCCGTCCTTATGCTCAATCGTAATCACCGCCGTATTCGGCCAGCCTGTGTCCCTGTCGATCGTCACCATAAAGTCTGCTGCGTTTTCGGCGGTAGGCCGGTCGTTCATATCACCGATCATCACATCGAAGCCCTTCGCTTCGCTCAGCAAAAACTTATCCGGATAATCCGACACATCGAATGGCGCATCCATCTCCCGGATTACGATGCCGCTGTCCTCGCGGTAATCATCCACCTCCGGCCGTTCATCGTCCATGGGCACAATCACGTTGATTTGCATTGGCAAACCGACCTGACTAGTGCAGCCCACCAAGCTGTCCTGATAGAAGACGCAGCCAAAGTCAACCACAGGGAACTCCCATACTATCTGCGGTTCAACATAAGCGGATTCATCAAACGGGGCCTTTTCGGCTTCCTCATCCGGATACGCAAGCCCGCCGTTTTCCCTCTCCGGATCGTAGCCCGGCACTTTCTCCCGCACCACCGACGGAGGAAACCCCACCTGCTGCAGCATTTCCACCGCTTTTTCCTCAGACATACCCACAAGGTCAGGCACTACCACAAAATACCGCTTCTCCAGCAGACGCTGGTATTCTCTATATGTAAAAGCTGCTTTGAGTATCGCAATCTGCCGTGGTGACAGATCCTCCTCATCCTTGTTGACCATGTGGTTAAGCACGTCGCGAATCAAGTATTTGGACGACTGCGCCTCATGCGTCACCGTGTCTTTCGGGATGAGAAGAAGCTCCTTCATCTCCGTGTCCGCCGTCACCGCAATCTGTTCATCATATTCCGCCAGCAACTGTGCTGTCAGTGCCGCCACACCTTCTATGTCTTCATCGCTGCACTCGCCTGTGAAGAACAGACGTACAGCCTTATTGTCCTTGTCGGTGAGGTATCCTTTGTCCAGCAGCTCAACGAGCCCCAACAGTGCCACCCGATTCAGCCGCATGCTTGCGGCGTCCAGCATGATATTGGCCGTCCCGCCCTCCTGCGTATATACCAGCATGTTATCCACAAACGAGGTATTCCCCTCTTGAGCCATCAGAAATTCCACCTCGAGTCCAATGTCCGCAGCTTGGGAAGGCGTCGGCGTTGCAGTTGGCTCATCCGGTGCTGTGCCATCCTCCGGTGGGGTTTGCTCACTGTCGTCCGTCGGGGGAAGCTCCGGCCATACGTCCGGCCCGCCTTCACCTTCCAGCACGATCTGCAGCGTGTTCTTTTCCGCATCCTCAATCACGTCAACAATGATGTTCTGCTCTGCCGCTGCGGTTTTTATGATATTGGTCATAATGGCCAGTGTATCCAGCGTGAGACTGTCACTCAAAAGCGATATGTTGATCTCCTCCTGAATTTCGGCGGCGGTGATATATCCTTGCAGTATCAGCTGGTTGACCACCATGATCGTCGCGTTTTCCAGCGACATCCCCGCAAAATCGAGGCCCTCGATTAGCGCAATACCATCCTCGTTCAGCCCCACCACCTCAGTCACAACGCCGTCTGCGTCCAGCCTTATCTCCACGTCCGGGTTCAGGCTCATCACGATCGCCGTGGAATAGCTCTTCATATCCTCCGCCAAAACAACAGCCTGAGTTTCCTCAGTTGAGGCACTCACGGCCGTCGCTGCCATGCCCTCCGCGCTCCCCCCATCACCATTCAGCAGCGCCAGCGGCAGCCCGACCGCCGCCACCGCAACCGCTACATAAGCCGCCACCGCAACCACCCTCCCTGTTAACTTGTGAGCCGCCTGTTCCTTGCTCAGCGCCATTTTACTCACGATGCCCGCTAACATTTCCCGTTTCCTCTCCGGAGTCATCCATATCCCGTCGTAATAATCTTTTATCTTGTGTTTCATCACATCTCCTCCGTGATCCGTTCGCGCAGCAAGTCCCGCCCCGTTTTGAGATACTTCCACACCGTCGACTGCCTTCTGCCCAGCATACTGCCGATCTCCTTCGCCGAGTACCCCTCGTAGTAGAACAGATAGATGGTCAGCTTGTACAGTTCGGGCAGTGCCAGCACTATATTGATCGTTGCGTCCGCCGCCACCTCGTAAAACGGTTGACATATCTCCGCTGCCCGTCTGTGCTTCCTTTTCAGCATGTTCCTGCATACGTTGGACGCCGTCACAATTAACCACGCCTTTTGATGCTCGGTGCTCTCAAATGCCATCCCGGATTTGAGCAGGTTCAAAAACACCGTCTGTACCGCATCCTCCGCGTCCATAGCGTGTCCTTTAAAGTATGTGAAGCACACTCTGTAAACAGTATCTGCATGCGCCTCAAATATTGCCGTGATCTGCCTGTCGGTCACCGCTATCTCCCCGTATCAATTACTTTCATATAAAATACAACTTAAGATGCTAAATCCTCGATGGTTGATATCCATTTTATCACATTTGTTTTCTTAGAATACAGTATCATTTGTATATAGCCTTTATCGTAATGTTGTTTACATGTTTGATATCTCTGCCCATATAAAGAAACTCTTAAGAATAATTTGGCGTTACAAATACAAAATAATAGATGAGGTGAACCAAAATGGACATTACAAGCTTCGATCAATGGACAGAGGTGCTGCACAAGCAGCTGGAATTGGGCAGGAATCTAAAACTGTCTGAAGATCTGATACAAAAAGGAGCCAACCTGATCGGCGATTATTTAGCCGCGCGGGTCGACCCGGACGTTCCGGAGAATAAACTCTTGAAGGACCTTTGGGAATTGGCTGACCAAACGGAAAAGCAAGCCATTACATCTCTGATGATAAAATTGGTCGATTCGAAATACAATCATTAGAACCCGGGATGCTATTTATCTCAACAAAAATCAAGAAGCCCGCGACGCATCTTTGCGCACGGGCTCCCCGACAATGTGCATATAATATTAAATCCAATCCGTCAGCTTCCTAACCTCCCAGACCGTAACCAGCCAAGTACTATCGACATAACGACTAAATTCCGTGCTGGGATGGTTTAAGTTGATTTTTTCTGCGATGCCACTCGTTCCAGAAAGCACTGTATCCATTGCTTTCGAATATCTCACTTGGAATCACCTTTGGCTGACATTGTTTATAGTAATCCTCTATTTCGTCAACGACTCGACGCACTTCTCTTTCGTATTCTGCTTTCTCAACTATAGTCTCTTTACCGCTTTTAGTTACAATTCGCACTTTCTCTTCTTCATTAAATACATTCCAGTCGATCCCATATATGCAACCTGTAATATATACCTCATCCAGCTTGTCATTTGGTATAATAAAATGGCCGCAACAAGGCAACATCTGTTGTCCATCATACGGGTCACTAACAATATGATCTTCGCTTAATGTTTTTAATAGCCTTAAAGCCATCACGCTGATAGTACATGAGCACTTAAAAACCTCTTCACCAATAAAAGCTCTTACATCACCATGCAAACAAAAATCATTAGGGTCGTCATCCGGCCCATTAATCCAGTACTTAGAGGTAATTTCTATACTGAACATAACATCTTCCTGTCTTTAATAGTAATATTTATCTTCTAAATAAATATATCATGCTATACACTTATTGGCCATTGCAGGTGAAACAAAAATCAAGAAGCCCGCGACGCATCTTTGCGCACGGGCTCCCCGACAATGTGTATATATTGGAAATTTGAATCCGGCAGCTTCCTACCCTCCCGGGCCGTCACCAGCCAAGTACTATCGGCGTATAAGGGCTTAACTTCTGTGTTCGAGATGAGAACAGGTGGATCCCCTTAGCTATCGCCACCGGAAAATGTATAAACTTTTCAGTGATCTTGCACCTTACCTAATATAATATCAAGTAAGTATGTTGTCAAGAGCACATTGAAAACCGCAATCAAGAAGAAAAAGCGCGTCTTAGGTTTAGATTCCAAATTCATCTTAAATCCAATGAAATCAAGCTTTCGACCTATTAGTACTGGTCAGCTGCATGCATTGCTGCACTTCCACCTCCAGCCTATCAACCTTGTAGTCTGCAAGGGGTCTATAAGGAGATCTTATCTCAAGGTTGGCTTCACGCTTAGATGCTTTCAGCGTTTATCCGTTCCAAACTTGGCTACCCAGCAATGCCCTTGGCAGGACAACTGGTACACCAGAGGTCTGTCCATCCCGGTCCTCTCGTACTAAGGACAGCTCCTTTCAAATCTCCAACGCCCACGATGGATAGGGACCGAACTGTCTCGCGACGTTCTGAACCCAGCTCGCGTGCCGCTTTAATTGGCGAACAGCCAAACCCTTGGGACCAACTTCAGCCCCAGGATGCGACGAGCCGACATCGAGGTGCCAAACCTCCCCGTCGATGTGGACTCTTGGGGGAGATAAGCCTGTTATCCCCGAGGTAGCTTTTATCCGTTGAGCGACGGCAATTCCACTCTCATACCGCCGGATCACTAAGCCCTACTTTCGTATCTGCTCGACATGTCTGTCTCGCAGTTAAGCTCCCTTATGCCTTTACACTCTACCGAATGATTTCCAACCATTCTGAGGGAACCTTTGGGCGCCTCCGTTACTCTTTGGGAGGCGACCGCCCCAGTCAAACTGCCCACCTGGCAATGTCCAGCGCCGGGATCACCGCACGCCGTTAGAACCCCAGCAATGGAAGGGTGGTATCCCAAGGGTGACTCCACGCAAACCGAGGTCCGCGCTTCGCAGTCTCCCACCTATCCTGTGCATCCATTGCCAAGATTCAATGCCAAGTTGCAGTAAAGCTCTACGGGGTCTTTCCGTCCTATCGCGGGTAATGGGCATCTTCACCCATACTACAATTTCGCCGGGTCCTTTGTTGAGACAGCGCCCAAGTCGTTACGCCATTCGTGCGGGTCAGAACTTACCTGACAAGGAATTTCGCTACCTTAGGACCGTTATAGTTACGGCCGCCGTTCACCGGGGCTTAAGTTCCGTGCTTTGGCTTGCGCCTAACACTTCCCCTTAACCTTCCGGCACTGGGCAGGCGTCAGCCCGTATACGTCCTCTTTCGAGTTCGCACAGACCTGTGTTTTTGCTAAACAGTCGCTTGGGCCTATTCACTGCGGCCCCCTTTTCAAGGGGCTCCCCTTTTCCCGAAGTTACGGGGTCATTTTGCCGAGTTCCTTAACAAAGGTTATCCCGCTCGTCTTAGGTTTCTCACCTCGCCTACCTGTGTCGGTTTGCGGTACGGGCACCAGATCAGCTCCTTTAGCAGCTTTTCTTGCCAGCGTGAATTCAGCAACTTCGATACTTATTTTCTCTCCCCATCACACCCCAGCATTGATGGCGCGTACTTCACTACGCCATCTGCCTCAGTGCTTGGACGGGCTCTACCATCAACCCGCTTTGCCTATCCTTCTGTGTCACTGCATCAGTCAAACGCTAACCCGGTGGTACTGGAATCTCAACCAGTTGTCCATCGCCTACGACAATTGTCCTCGGCTTAGGTCCCGACTTACCCTGGGCGGACGAACCTTCCCCAGGAAACCTTAGGCTTTCGACGATAAAGATTCTCACTTCATTCTCGCTACTCATACCGGCATTCTCTCTCGTGTGTCGTCCACCGTCTCTTACGATTCGGCTTCAGCCTACAGCACGATGCTCCTCTACCCCTGACATTGCTGTCAAGACACGTCTTCGGTGCACAGTTTTAGCCCCGGACATTTTCGGCGCATAACCACTAGACCAGTGAGCTGTTACGCACTCTTTAAATGAGTGGCTGCTTCTAAGCCAACATCCTGGTTGTTTGTGCAGTTACACATCCTTTTCCACTTAACTGTGACTTCGGGACCTTAGACGGTGTTCTGGGCTCTTTCCCTTTTGACTATGGGACTTATCTCTCATAGTCTGACTCCCGTCAAACAACATACGGCATTCGGAGTTTGATAAGGTTCGGTAAGCTTTGAGGCCCCCTAGCCCATTCAGTGCTCTACCTCCGTATGTCTTAAAACGAGGCTAGCCCTAAAGCTATTTCGAGGAGAACCAGCTATCTCCAAGCTCGATTGGAATTTCTCCGCTATCCACACGTCATCCCCGCTTTTTTCAACAAGCGTGAGTTCGGTCCTCCATGGGGTTTTACCCCCACTTCAACCTGCACATGGATAGGTCGCCTGGTTTCGGGTCTACTCCGCGCAACTAATTCGCCCTGTTAAGACTCGGTTTCCCTTCGGCTGCGGCACGTTAGTGCCTTAACCTTGCTACGCATAGTAACTCGCCGGTCCGTTATACAAAAAGTACGAGGTCACGGCAGCTAAGGCCGCTCCCTCTGCTTGTAAGCGTATGGTTTCAGGTTCTCTTTCACTCCCCTCCCGGGGTACTTTTCACCTTTCCCTCACGGTACTTGTTCGCTATCGGTCATCAGGTAGTATTTAGCCTTGGGGGGTGGGCCCCCCAGCTTCCCACAGGATTACTCGTGTCCCGTGGTACTCTGGTACCGGCTACCTCACTCCAGTTTTCGCCTACAGGGCTATTACCTGCTCTGGCTGTGCTTTCCAACACGCTTCGGCTAACCTTTGTGATAGACATTGCCGGCCCGCAACCCCAAAAACCCGAAGGTTCTTGGTTTGGGCTCTTCCCATTTCGCTCGCCGCTACTCTGGGAATCATTATTTATTTTCTCTTCCTCCGGCTACTTAGATGTTTCAGTTCACCGGGTTCCCTCCCGCACACTATGTATTCATGTACGGGTGACTGGACATAACTCCAGCCGGGTTTCCCCATTCGGAAATCCATGGATATAACGCCTGCTTGCGGCTTCCCATGGCTTATCGCAGCTTACCACGTCCTTCGTCGGCTCCTGATGCCAAGGCATCCACCAATACGCTCTTTTTTAGCTTGATTATCGATGTCCTCTTTATCTTTTCCTAAGACTAAGCTTTCTTCTTGAAATTGTACACACGCTTTCGCGTGCGTTACCCTTTTCTTGTTTAAAGCTTTGCTTCTTCTTCTCTATGCGGTTTTCAATGTTCTCTTACGGTCTTTTCCGACCAAAAAACCCTTGGGTTTACGTGTTCCTCTGAAGCTGTGCTCCATTCGAACATCCGTTAACCTTGAGGTATGGTGGGCTCAAGTGGACTCGAACCACCGACCTCGCGCTTATCAGGCGCGCGCTCTAACCGGCTGAGCTATGAGCCCATTTGGTTGAAGTGCGCTCCCCTATGGTGGAGATGAGCGGGATCGAACCGCTGACCCCCTGCTTGCAAGGCAGGTGCTCTCCCAGCTGAGCTACACCCCCAGTTGGCTTTTTGTCCCTTGAAATAACCAGCACTATACATTACTCTTCTGTTTGTGTAAGAGCCCTAATTGTTCTTCGTACACCTTAGAAAGGAGGTGATCCAGCCGCACCTTCCGATACGGCTACCTTGTTACGACTTCACCCCAGTCGCTGGTCTCGCCTTCGACAGCTGCCTCCATTACTGGTTAGCCCACTGGCTTCGGGCGCTCCCAACTCCCATGGTGTGACGGGCGGTGTGTACAAGACCCGGGAACGCATTCACCGCGACATGCTGATTCGCGATTACTAGCAACTCCGGCTTCACGTGGGCGGGTTGCAGCCCACGATCCGAACTGAGACCGGCTTTATGGGATTCGCTTCACCTTACGGTTTCGCAGCCCTTTGTACCGGCCATTGTAGCACGTGTGTAGCCCAAGACATAAGGGGCATGATGATTTGACGTC
>Ga0351857_1179_pt1 | contig 12817 bp, 18 predicted proteins | sample BONcelHFGM3001D9_FD_206801 | JGI IMG/M metagenome (GOLD analysis project Ga0351857, IMG submission 206801) | Enriched cells from coal bed in the Powder River Basin, Montana, United States - BONCAT cells FGM rep2 HSBNCT.FGM.300.1.D9 ... | reverse complement strand
GCAACCCGCGGCCATGCCGAACACAGGCAACATGAGCAGCCGCAGTTTGGGTAACGGCAGAGCGCAAAACCCGACATCCATACCGGGTGCCACAAACATGGGCAGCCCATACAATAACCGCGGGCCGATGACAGCCCCCGCCCATACCAACACAAACAGGCCGGTATCAAACCCCGTGGCGAACCCCGCGCAGGGACCGATGAACGCACCTAGCACAGGCAACATGAACAGCCGCTCCAGCAACCGCGGGATGATGAACGCTCCTGTCCACACCAACGCGAACAGGCCTATGTCCAATCCGATGGCCGCACCCAACGCAAGCCCGATGCAAAGACCGGCGAACGCAGGTGGCACGGGGAATATGAACAGCCGCTCCAGCAACCGCGGGATGATGAACGCTCCAGTCCATACCAACACGAATAGGCCAACGTCCAACCCGATGGCCGCGCCCAATGCGAACCCGTCGCAGGGACCGATGAACGCAGGCGGCACAGGCAACATGAACAGCCGCTTCAGCAATAACCGAGGTTCAAATCCGCGCTACTGATTGCGGCCATGCATGCAGGGGTTCAAATGCGTAAGACCCAACCCCCGGGTTGGGTATACATATTGGGCATGAAATCCGACGCAAACAAAAAGAGCCTTAAATCGGCCCTTTTTAATTCCGCCTTTGAGCAAAAGCCCCGGCATAGCTTCAAGACTGTGTTACCAGCTTTTTCTCCCGCCACCGCCGCCATAGCCGCCACCGCTGCCGCCGCGTCCGCCGCCGCCATAGCCGCCACCGCCGCCGTAGCCGCCACCGCCGCCAAAGCCGCTGCCACCGCGTCCGCCACCGCCATTATCGCCGCCCCGCTGTTGTTTTTTCGCCCTGCGGCAGTCCGGGCAACGCTGAGGCTCATTATCGAAGCCTTTTTCCTTGTAAAACGCCTGCTCGCCCTCTGTGAAGACGAACTCCTTGTGACAGTCCTTGCATACCAGGTTTTTGTCGGGCATAAATTTTCTCCCTCGCTATTCTTTGGCTTAAAGCCTTAACTTCTGTATATCACAACTTCCTGACAATATCAACAGTTGATTTCATTTCCACTCAAAAATACTGCCTGTCTTCCGCTTGCACCCCCGGTGTGATATGATATCATCATCATTCCGGCATTATATATTTATATGATCAAGGAGAAATTTTTATGCGGCGTTACGGTTTTGACTGGTTGCGCGTCTTCGTGATTTTTCTGCTGTTCCCGTTTCACACCGCGCGCGTGTTCGACGCGTGGGAACCCAACTACGTCAAAGGCGCTGTGGGCGGTTTTTCCACTTGGTTTGTGGCGTCGCTGGGCTTTTGGATCATGCCACTGCTTTTCATCGTTGCGGGTTATTCCGCTTATACTGCGCTGGCTAAGCGCACTTCCGGCCAATATCTTAAAGAGCGCGTATGGCGGCTTCTGGTGCCCTTCCTGTTCGGCTTGCTTCTGATCGTCCCGCCTCAGGCCTATATCGCACGGCTGGAGTTGGGATACGCGGGCAATTACCTGCAATTCCTCGGCGCATATTTCACGGACTTCTCCGACCTCTCGGGCTACACCGGCGCGTTCACACCCGCCCATCTGTGGTTCATACTCTATCTGTTCGTTATCAGCTGCGCGCTGCTGCCGGTGCTGCTGAGCATGCGCAAGCGCCCCGATAGGCTTCTCTGGCTGTCAAAGCCATGGGTGATGCTGCTGTGCGTCATTCCCATCACGCTCTCGCAGGCGCTGCCGGACATCGGCGGTAAAAACCCATTTTACTACGCATTCCTGTTTTTGTTGGGCGCGGTGTTCGCCACGTCCGACGTATTCATGGATAAGCTGCGCCGGTATAAATGGATGATGCTGGGAATCGGTCTGCTGGCCGGCACGGTATTCCTTGTCATCGCAGCAATGTATGGCTGGCCGGAAGGCTGGAACGCCGCGGGCATCAGCTACGCCATACTGCGTAACGCAGCGGTCTGGCTGCTGTCGCTGGGCGTCATGGCCGTTGCCGACGTCTACTTGAACAAACCGTCCAAGGCGCTCTCGTACCTCGGAGGGGCATCTTACCCCGTCTACCTTGTGCACCAGACGCTGTTGGTGATGATCGCGTATTTCGCGGTGCGTACCGGCTTCTCCGCCGCGCCGCAGTTTGTCATTATCATGCTGGGTTCGCTCGCAGCGTCGGTGGCCTGCTTCGAGATATGCCGCCATTTTAAAGTGACTCGGTTCGTGCTGGGAATCAAGTAAACAGATAGGCCCCGAAATAGGTCACGGTGTTCTGACCGTTGATATAGTTCAGGCCGCAGAGCCCGGCCAGCTTCGCGACATAGATGCCGTAAGCCTCCAGCGACGCCAGCGCCCGGTCCGGAAACGGGCAGGGCTGCTTGTCGATACCGGCGCACCGCTCGCAGACAGGGCATCCCCCGGCGGACAGCTGCAGTATAGAGCCGGAAACGCGCTCACTAATGTGACCAGTAATTGTGTCAGTAATCGCTACATGCTTCTGGAGCGCTGCTACCATGCCTTCGTAATCGAACGAGTCCTCCAGCGTCCCCACCGTCTGATACACCAGCGCCGTCTCAAATTGCTTCGCTCGTGCGATCAGCGCGTCGATATCCCCCACCAGCGGCGGGCACGTCCAGTTTTTGCCGTAATGGCCGCAGTAGTTGGCCTCACACGCTTTACGCAGCTCCCGCTCAAAAGGAATTTTGCTCACCGGCACTATCCCGGCGTTATAGGCCCCCAGCGCCTTGACTTCCTCCACGAGATGTTCAATGTCTGCCATACCCGGCCACCCTTTCCCCACTTGTATTGCCTATAGCATATTACAGCTCCCGGCAAGAATCAATGGATTATATCGCCCGATGGCTCTGAAGTACGGAAACCTCTCCAAAATGGAAAAGCCGGGGCGCTTTCCGTTTATCGGTTTGCTCCCCGGCTTAGTTGATGTACTTAAGTGCACAGCCTCTTAGTCCAGCTGGTACGTCTTCGCCGCTTCGTACTCCGCGATGATCTCGTCGGAGGGCTTCTTAGTGAGCAGGCTCACCACCACGATGACAATGGACGCGAGTATGAACGCCGGCAGCAGTTCGTACACGCTGAACACACCGCCCATCGGGTTCAGCAGCTCTTTCCAGACGATGACCGTCGCGCCGCCCGTGATCATACCGCACAGTGCGCCCGGCAGGTTCATGCGCTTCCAGAACAGAGAGAACAGTATCACCGGACCGAACGCCGCGCCGAAGCCGCCCCACGCATATTTTACGAGTCCGAATATCGTCGTGTTGTTGCCCAGTGCCATAAACACGGCCACGATCGCCACGATAATAACGACGATACGGCCCACCCACATCACCTCTTTGTCGGAGGCTTTCTTGCGGACGAAGCTGCGGTAGAAGTTGTTAGCCACCGCGGACGATGTGACGAGCAACTGAGAGTCCGACGTGCTCATTGTGGCGGCTAAAATGCCAGAGAGCATAATGCCGGCGATCAGCGCAGGCATCAGCTTCACCGCCATCTGGATGAACACCGTCTCCTGCATACCGTTTTCCAGCAGCGCATCGCCCAACAGTGCGCGGCCCACCACGCCTATCATCACGGCAGCGGTTAGAGAGATGACGACCCAGACGGTCGCAATACGCCGGGACCGTTTCAGTTCGCGCGAGGAACGGATGGCCATGAAGCGCAGCAGCACATGCGGCATGCCGAAGTAGCCAAGACCCCATGCCAGATTGGATATGATGTCCAGCGCGGAATATGCGGCGAACGCGCCATCCTTTTGAACTCCCATCACGTTGAAGAAACCACTCATGCCACTGAGATTATCGCCGATCTGAGTGAAACCGCCCACGGCAATAACGCCCACTACGAGAACAATGATCAGTGCAAAGAACATCATGATGCCCTGTATCAGATCCGTCACGCTCTCTGCCAAAAAACCGCCGATCGCGGTATACAGCACGATGACGAACGCACTTAAGATGACCATCCAGACATAGCCAGTCTGATCCAGACCGAATATGCTCTGGAACAGCGTGCCCGCCGCCTTGAAGCCCGTCGCCGTATAGATCGTGAAGAATACAACGATGAAGAGGCCGGAGATGATCATCAGCAGCTTGTTCTTGTCATGGAAACGGTTGGAGAAAAAATCCGGCAGCGTGATCGAGTCCTTCGCCACCCTGGTATAATTGCGCAGCCGCCTTGCAACCAGCAGCCAGTTGAGATAAGTGCCCGCTGCCAGCCCCACCGCCGTCCAGAACGCTTCGCCGGTGCCGATGGCGAACGCCACGCCGGGCAGCCCCATCAGCAGCCAGCCGGACATGTCCGACGCCTCGGCGCTCATCGCGCACACCCATGGCCCCAGCTTTCGCCCGCCCAGGAAGTAGTCGTCCGCGCCCTTGTTGCGTTTAAAGTATACAATACCGATAATCACCATCATCGCCACGTATATAATCATCGCAATCAGGATCTGGATTTGAGCTCCGTCTACACCCATAAAAACCCTCCTTAAATAATCTGCATTATTCAGGCAAAGAAAATACAACATTGTATTATAAGAAATATGGCTGTTTGTTTTTGCTTGAATAACGGCTGTTTTCGTCATTATACTTTAAATCAAACTGTATGGCTATTGTTTTTCTTTACCCGATTTAAACTTTTTTTACCACCCTTTGCGCTCATAAGTTTCAGTGCATTTTTTTCCATAATAGTCACTCGATTGCTGAGCCATACTATACGAAAATAAGTTATTAAAGGCGGCAGTATGGTCACAATCACTTTGTCTCTAATTTACGCCGCGGCCTGCTACAAGTGGGGTGCATGGCGCAGATGGCGGGAATACTACCCCACGATACTCTATGCAATCATCGGTGATCTTGCGTACAATTTCGTTTTTCATGACCATACGCTGTGGCTATACGATGGACTGTTCAACCACACAACGATGGATGTCATTGCAGCGTTCTTCCTGTTCCCATCCATCATCATATTGTTTCTCACGCACTGGCCGTCCACATGGTTCAAAAAGACGCTTTATGTGCTAGCCTGGGCCGCTGTCAACACGCTGTTTGAATATATCAGCGTACTGCTCAACATATTCCGGTATGATCACGGTTGGGGCATACTCTGGTCGTTCGCGCTGCTGGTGGGCGCGTTCTTCATGCTGCGGGTGCATTACAAAAAGCCGCTGCTCGCCTGGCCGATATCGGCCGTGCTGGGACTAGCCACAGCACTCATGTTCGGATTGCCGTTCGGTAGCCTGAAATAATGCCTTGTCTTGAATACAGCGAACAATGGTTGATAAAGATTAGGCTGCCGATTATCTGGACATACTAAACAATGGCAAAACGAAGGGGTGACATCATAGGGACGATTACTTTGATCCTGCTATATGCCGCGGCCTGCTGGAAATGGGGTTCATGGCGCAGTTGGCGGGAATATTATCCGACAGTACTCTATGTCATAATCGGTGATCTCGCTTATAACTTTGTGTTCCATGAACACTTGTTATGGCAGTACCAAGGGCTGTTCAACCACACTGTAGCCGATATGATCGTCGCGTTCTTTGTGTTTCCTTCCGTCATCATCCTCTTTTTAACGCATTGGCCAAAGAGCTGTATCAAGCAAGCTTCCTATGTGCTCGCTTGGACCGTTCTTCAAACGGTCATCGAATATTTCAGCACCCTGACCGGCGGTATGGTATATCAGTATGGCTGGAACATATTCTGGTCTTTCGGGCTTTACGCCTTAGCCTTTGTTTTAATTCGTCTGCACTATCGCAAACCGCTGCTCGTGTGGCCCATATCTGTGGCGCTCGCACTCGCAACAGCGCTGATTTTTGGGTTGCCTTACGATAATCTCAAATAATTGTGCCTCACTCCAAATTACAGTCCGATGTTCATAACACGAAGCACATTACATAACATCGATTATGTTCGTTCAAACTAAATTATAAACGCATTTGAAAGCTGGCATTATGAATTGGCAGGAAGTTGCAGAACAAGCAAACACAATGTTTGAAAGGCTCGCCGAGCTGCATAAGCAGTTTACAAGCCTATGGTTAAGCGAAGTTTTTCTAACCTGGCGATGGTTTTTTGGCGTAGGGCTCATTCTCGTACCCTGGATTGTATGGTTTATCGTGAGAAAGAAGCAAAGCGCAGACCGTCTTTTATACGCCGGTTTTACTGTCATGATCATGTCATCTTTTATGGATGTCATCGGGATAGCGCTTGGACTATGGTCATACCCATTTAACGTTTTTCCGCTGATGCCAGAATTCATTCCGTTTGACGTCTGCGCTTTGCCTGTTGTCACCATGCTGTTCATACAGTACTTTCCCAAAGTCAAGCCTATATATAAAGCGCTCATCTATTCCGCGCTCGGATCATTTATATTTCAGCCTCTGATGAAGCTCATCGCCCTGTATGACAATCTTCACTGGGAGCACTATTACTCCTTTCCGATACTCGTGGGGATTTATTTGGTAGCTCATCGTGCCGCCACCAGAAGCAGATTTGAAAGTATTCAATAGGTATGGCGCTTGGGTTATGAGTGCGGCCTTCACGAGTTGTTCCCCTTTCCCAGCCAATGCGTAGTATCTTATAATTTTTTTACATAAAAACCCTCAAGAATACTAATCAGGCGGTTGAAAAAACGCGTTCGGACATAACCATGAACCGTTGTAAGTAGGGGGCGTTTTTCTGGCTTGCCTTACATATTTTGTTTTTTTACCGGAGACAATAACGATATGAAAGAACAACAGCCGTCATCCGTGCGCCGAAGTCGTGCCCTTGTGAGCATTATAGGCACCACACAGCTGCATCTAAGAAGCCCCGTCGCAATTGGCTTCTGGTCCGCAATTTTTCCGGGAATGGGTCATATGATGCTGTCCCTTTATATCAGGGGGTTCATTCTGTTCATCTGGGAGGTGGTAGTCAACCTGTCATCCCACCTTAATCTCGCGATATTCTATTCGTTTACCGGACGGTTCGAACTGGCCAAGTCAGTGTTGGACACGCGCTGGTTCATCTTCTATATCCCCTTTTACCTGTTCGCTATATGGGACAGCCATCGCATAGCTGTTAAGCTGAACAATCAGTTCATACTGGCCGCTCGCGAAGACGCCCCGGTGACACCGTTTATCATACATCCGCTGGGCATCAACTATATTGACACAGGCTCGCCTCGCATGGCGGCGGCCTGGTCTTTGCTGACCCCAGGGTTAGGCCAGCTCATCAACCACCGTCTGGTACTTGCTTTTTTTCTGATCGGTTGGTGGGGCACCATTATCTATTTCTCACGTGTGCTGCCCGCCATCCACTACACAATGATTGGTATGTTCGACGAGGCCGCAGCCGTTGTCTGCCCGCAGTGGCTGCTCAACATCCCCTCGATCTACCTCTTCGGCGTATACGACGCATATGTGGACACCGTCGAAAACAACAAACTGTTTGAGTGGGAACTGAGCAAATTCCTCAGAAAGCAGTATCAGTCATCGTCCTTCCCAATGCCATTTGCTAAGGAGGGTTCTTCGTGATGTATGTCGTATCCGCATTTGAGCATACAGTTAAGATCGAAATGGCATTAACGTCCATCGAGATGAAAGGCATCCCCAAGGCAAACGTTTTGGCTGTGCCACTGGACCCGCGCGCGCCGGCTCCGGCATTGTTTGACCGGATACATTCGTCGGACAGCCGCAGTCTGCTGGACGTTCCCATGATACTGTCGGCGCTGTTCGCGCTGCTTGGGCTGATATACGGCTTTTTGCTGGCGTGGGGGCCGGTGCTTTGGGCGCTGATCGGCATGGTCTTCGGCTTCGGACTGGGTCTTTTAATCAAGCTGTTCACTGTTAAGCGGGGTGAGAAAAAGCAGACTAAGAGGCTGCCCGCTGTGGTGGTGATGGTGTGCTGCCGCGACGACCAGCTGCAGATGGTACAGGATACGATGTGGGCGCATGCGGCGCTGGGTGTTGCCAAAGTCGATATCGGCAGAAGCTGAAACGTTACATAATAGCCCGCCCCGCCGCAAATGCTAATTGTATATCCGACAAGAAAGGAAACATGGTATGAAAGACAGGCATAATATCGATTGGGAAGAGGACTACGCGCCGCGCAACGTCGCATCAACCACCGACTGCACCGGCATGATGTATAAGCCTCCCGTTACTGAAGAGGAAACGGAAGCATACGGTGATATCTATTCCATGCCGCAGCAGACGGACATTAACGGGCAGAGAACGAGTACCCCCCGGAAGCAGGCAAAAATCAGCTCGGTACGTAAAGGGCGGGACAACAACCATATCCGGTGAACCCCGCCTCATTTGAAATGAGATAATACTATGCCGCAAGCTACCGCACAGCCGCAAAGCGTGGATATACAGATCAGACTGACACACGACCATATTGATCAGTGGCTCGCCGAGGATTTTCTGCGCTTCGGATGGTGGGCGCTGATCGTTCTCTACATCGTGTGTGCTGTGGTATGGTGGAAGCTTCTGGATAAGCGGCAGCTCAAGGAGACAATACTTTTCACTGCGCTGGCCTATATCGCCGTACTGACCATCAACGAGTACGGGCAGGAGCTGATACTGTGGGATTATCCGACGGACTTGATACCGATATTCCCCCCCTTGAGCTCGGCGAACCTGCTGTTGCTGCCGCTGATCTATTCACTGGCGTATCAACACTTCCCCTCTCCCCGCATGTACTCTTCAGCTGTTCTGGTTATTACCGCGGCATTCTGCTTTCTGGTCGAGCCGCTGCTCGCTTGGGGCGGTTTCTTCAAATTGCTCAACTGGCATTACTGGATGAGCTTCCCGCTTTATATCGTGATGGCACTGCTTGTCCGTCTGCTCGCATCAGTGCTGCTTAACATCACATCCCGCGCGCGCAGCGAAGGAGGATGAATATGCCCATTTCCGCAGCCGGGTTGGAACAAGCCGTACAGGATCAATGGCAGCTGACGTTGGCTCGTATTGATGAGTGGCTGCATGGGTCACTTTTCAGTTTGAACTGGTGGGTGCTGCTGGCGCTGTTCCTGATAAACTTCTTTCTTTGGATTAAGCTGGCGGACAAGCGCCGTTTGAACGAGATGGCCCTTTACACAGCGCTCATCATTATCTGGGTGATCGTGATGGATGAGTTGGGCGAAGAAGCCAGCCTGTGGTATTACACGGCGGATATCATCCCGCTGTTCCCGCCCATCACGGCGATCGACATCACATGCCTCCCGCTGCTTTATATGCTGATCTACCAGTATACCAAAAGATGGCCGAGCTTTCTGATCGCCACTGCCGTGATGTCCGTTGCGTTTTGCTTCGTCTTCGAGCCGATGTTCGTTTGGATCGGCATATATAAGATGCTGGCGTGGAAGAGCTGGTACGGCCTTCCCCTTTATTTCTTCATCGGTGTCGCGAGCCGTTTCATTATGCGGCGCGTTTTTGCGTTAAGCGACAAAGCACAAGCTGCAAAGGGCTAGACTTGGATATACCATAGCGATTTACGGCAGAATATCTACTATGGGTGATACCTTTTGGACAAACACAATATGGTATATCGCGCTTGCAGCTACGAGCGCAGCCGTACTAACAGTCGTATTTATCAAATCGCCGCACCGGAAATTCACACTGGGGTTCTGGCTGGCCGTTCTGGGCGCCACTTATGTGATCGAGGTGTTTTTACTGCTGGTCACCGATGCCTATACCTATTACCCGATGCTGACGACGGACAAATTTCAGGATGCCGTGCTGGGAAACTTTTTCTCCCAGTTCTCAGTCTCGTCTACCGCGGTACTGATGGTTGTCCTCAGGCTTTCCCGCTGGTGGCGGGTGGGCTTTTCCATCGCCTACTTCCTGATTGACGTGCTTTTCGTTCAGCTTGGCATATATGAGCATCACTGGTACCGTTCATACTACACGTTGGCCGGTTTTTTTATTTACAGCTGGCTGGTTCAGAAATGGCACCATCGGCTGTTGCAAAAACCGGGACGACTGATTTACCTGTTCACGCTGTTTTTCGGCGTTTTCGCCATTGCCGGCAACAGCATCATAACAAGTCTTAAGCTGCTTGGCATTCAGATCTTTCAGCCCGGCTTCGTCACAGACATGTCCAAAGATCATACATCCGGCTCGCTGATCTATGGGCCGGTGCTGATCATACTCTGCATTGCCCTGTATTTCTGGAAGGTCAAATGGTGCGTCAAAGCTGGCGTGTTAGCCATCATAGCCACCGTTCAATACCTGCTCATCGCGCTGGGCCTGCTCTACATCAAATCGGGCTGGATGACCATCGTCATACTGATTGATATTTTGGGGTTTTATGGCTGGACTGTCGCAGTAGACAGGCTTCTCGACAGCAGACAGCTCAATTATAAAAGGATATCACCCCCGTTGCAATAAAAGCCGTTGCCGGATTGCCGGTTGCGAGTCGGACCAAAGAGGAGTGCGCATCACCTGATGGGTTTTGCGCAAACTAATTACAAATACCCGAAAGGTGCCGCAAAACATCTACATGCTGGAATATGCAGTGTTCATGCGCGGCCGCAGGCTTAAACCGGCCGCTGTGCCCAAAGGGCCGACCGCCATATCAAAAAAGACGAACAAGGAGGCAACCTGATGTATGACCCGGATCTGCTTGAAGCAGTGGACCGCGTAACCGAACAGTATAATACGATACACGATGAAATCGAACGTATATGGACTCAGCAGATGGTGTTTACATGGCACTGGTGGATCGACCTTGGACTGGCAGTGCTGCCGTGGGTACTGTGGCTCATCGTCCGGGACCGAAAAAACACGCACCGGTTGCTGTACGCGGGGCTGTTTAACGCATTTATCGCAACTGTGCTGTGCATGATCGGCGTGTCGCAGGGTGGCTGGAACTACAACACGTGGCTGCTGCCGTTCTTTCCCGAATACCTGCCGTGGGACTGGACCATCATGCCCGTCGGCTCCATGCTGTTCTATCAGTTCTTTCCGAAAATCAACCCGTGGCTCAAGGGTGCGGTGTTCGGCGCGTTCGCGGCATATGTTGTGGAACCGGTATTCATCTGGTTAGGCTTCTACGAGCCCGCCGCGTGGGAACATCATTACTCGTTGCCTCTCTACTTTGCCATCTATATGGCAGGCTGGTGGCTGTACACGCGCCGTTTCGGCGAGCTTGCCAAACAGCGATGATGCAGCCGGTTCAGTTCTCCGAATAGCCTTCGCGCAGTGCGCGTAAAAACACGGCAGCTTCTCCGTGCGGGTTAGCGTTTTCTGTGGCTTCTACGACATACCAAGAGTATTCGAGAGATCGTGCACGATGATGGGCACACGTCTGCCCACCACACGCTCCACAATGCATTCCAGTTGGAGCCTCCTCGCCACGCGTGAGACAGCGCCCAGCAGCTCGTAATACCCGACCGGGCCTTTCCCGATATAAGCACCCGCCTCATCGTAGGCCGTATCCCAATCCACTTGGCCTATGCCCTGAATACCGTTTTCGCTGTACCACTGAAACAGCATCTTCATGCCTTCATCATCGTCCACCGGATCGATGATATGTGTCATATTTTGTCTCCAGTAGGCGAAATTCCACCGTTCCTCGCTTAGTGGCGGCGTGCCGACGCAGTCCTCTTCCGTGTTGTATCCGACAGAAAACTCGCAGACGTTCGATATGCTCCGATATGTATATGCTTCGTTCGAATACACAAAAAAGGACACAGCATAGATGCCCGGCTCGTTCCAGCTCTCGATCACCAACCGGACACTTTCATATAAGTACTGTTCAAACTCCACTGTCTTGCCTCCTTCATTTTTTGAATATCATCAAGGCTGCTTCTTCAGCCTGTCTCCCGTGTTCAGCCAGATGATGCCGACCAATGTCACAACAATCAGCACGACAAATCCGATCAGCGCCGCCGCTTCCGATTCACCGGTGAGCACCCGTGCCGCCGCCGTCAAAGCGAGCACCCCCGCCAGTACAAACACGAAATTGCCCACATTTCGGCACAGCTTTTCCGGATCGTACTCTTCTTTTTTCTTTTTGGACGACGTATTGTAGCCAGATACCAGCCACGTTACTTTTTTGAACCTAATCAGCCAGCCGATGACCAGCATCATTGCCGCGGGAATGAAAAGTATCATGGGATGTTCTCCGTTTCTTTGGTGGAACCGTTCAGTCAATCTTCTGCAAGCAGCCGTCATATTCCTCTGCCGTTTCAAATATCTGTCGCAACGCTTGACCGGCGTACCCAATCACCCGGATATAACGCGCCTTCTCCGTCAAAATACACGATACTGGCTGAAATCGTCTCGCTAGTCTCAATCATGCCATAGGAGAAACACTTGCCGCGGCGTTTGTCTGTGGGTGAACCAGGGTTCATCAGCAGCACACCGTCGTGCTGTCCGAGGTACGGAATGTGGCTGTGGCCGAACACCACCAAGTCCACACCCTCCCCTTCAAACGTGGCTATGGCTCGCTGAAGCGTGGAGCCCTTGCTGCCATGCCCGTGGCACACGCCAATCGCAAAGCCGCCCAGCCGCAACAGCTTCTTTTCTCCCAGCGCCCGCTGCATCTCCGGCGGGTCGATGTTGCCCGCTACTGCTGTCACCGGCGCGAACGTAGCCAGTGTATCCAACACCTCCAAAGCCGTGATGTCTCCTGCATGGATGATGTGTTCGGCATCTGCCAGCGCGGCAATTACACACTGCGGCAATGCCTTTGCCCGGCGCGGCATATGCGTATCCGACAGCACCATGATGCTCATGCCTCTTCCCCTTTCTCTTTTTGATAATATTCCCCGTAAAAACGACAGACTCCCCTTTTAAATAGCTTTCT
>Ga0351857_1175_pt1 | contig 12932 bp, 13 predicted proteins | sample BONcelHFGM3001D9_FD_206801 | JGI IMG/M metagenome (GOLD analysis project Ga0351857, IMG submission 206801) | Enriched cells from coal bed in the Powder River Basin, Montana, United States - BONCAT cells FGM rep2 HSBNCT.FGM.300.1.D9 ... | reverse complement strand
GGCCGTCTGGAGCGCTTCGCAGCGGATTACGCCATAAATCAAGGTGTGCCCTCACCCGCCTGCGGCATACCCAATGGCAAGAAGGCCGCGGTCATCGGCTCCGGCCCCGCGGGCCTCACCTGCGCAGCGGATCTCGCGCTGATGGGCGTGGACGTTACGGTGTTCGAGGCGTTCCACACATCGGGCGGCGTGCTGGTCTATGGCATACCCGAGTTTCGTCTGCCAAAAGATCTGGTCAGGAAGGAGATCGACGCGCTGGTCTGCATGGGCGTCAAGATCGAGACCAACATGGTGATGGGCCGTGTGCTGACCATCGACGATTTGAAAGAGATGGGTTATGACGCGATATTTATCGGCACAGGCGCGGGCCTTCCCAGCTTCATGAACGTACCGGGCGAAAACCTCAACGGCGTCTACTCCGCCAACGAGTTTTTGACCCGTATTAACCTGATGAAGGGTTACAAGTTCCCCGAATCCGACACGCCCGTCGTGCGCCACAAGCGCCTGGCTGTCGTCGGCGGCGGCAACGTCGCGATGGACGCGGCGCGCTGCGCGAAGCGGCTGGGCGCTGAGGAAGTGTACATCGTCTACCGCCGCGGCGAGAAGGAAATGCCCGCGCGCGTAGAGGAAGTGCACCACGCCAAGGAAGAGGGCATCATGTTCCATTTGCTCGTCAACCCCACCGAAATACTGGGCACAGACGACGGCTATGTGCGCGGCATGCGTCTCATCAAGATGGAGCTGGGTGAACCCGACAATTCCGGACGCCGCAGACCGGTGCCCGTTGAAGGATCGGAATACGACATCGAGCTGGATGCCGTTGTGGTGGCCATCGGTCAGAGCCCGAACCCGCTGATGCGCACATCCACCCCCGGCCTCGCGACCCAAAAATGGGGCGGCATCATTGTTGATGAGGAAACTTGCGCCACCTCCATTCCCGGCGTTTACGCGGGCGGCGACGCCGTCTCCGGCGCGGCCACCGTCATTCTCGCGATGGGTGCAGGCAAAACTGCCGCCAAAGCGATGTATGAATACATAATGAGCAAATAGGCCGCCGTTTACTAACCTGCGCAGCAATTACAAGCTGCGCAGGTTTTTATTTGCCGGTTGACGGTTTGCCGCCAACGCATTACCATACTGTTTATTGCTATATATTTGAAGGAGGATACTATCATGGTGGATTCTGCTTCCATCACCGCATTCATCATCGATGCGCCTGTCGTGATACTGCCTGAGGTGTTTGGTGCCAGCATCTACGATATCGAGATATTCGTGGCTGTGGTGGCCGTGCTGGCGCTCGTGTTTATCGTACTCTCGCGGCGTGCGTTCCGGGATGAAGGGAGCCGCACCGAGATAAACCCTTATAGCGGCGGCCAAACCTCATGACAGTACATCGGCTCAAAACCAAAACAAAGGCCCTTCGGTTCCTGGTTCCGAAGGGCCTTTTATGTGGAGCATTATGGCTTATTTAATCTCGATGAAGAAAATCTCTGCCTTACGGGAGGCCACCACAATGGTGTTGCCATATATCGCCGGCGTGGCTTCAAAGTTGTGAGCCTTGTCGTCACTGTCCGTCAGCGTCACCTTGGCTACCTCGGTACCCGTGGAACCGTCCAATAAAACCACATCACCGGCTTTATCGCACTGCACGATGTAACCCTTGCCGTCCTCGGTATACACCGGAACCGGGGACGACGGCGACCATCCGTCTACCGCCATATCATACCGCCATTTTTCGTCGCCCGTCTCCTTATCCAGCGCCACCAGATAGCTGGTCGTGGAATCGCCCTTCACCGCCGCCGTCACATTGTAGATGATCAGCCCTTCCATGTTGGTGCCTTCGCGGCCCAGCACCGGCGAAGCCAGTACGCCTCCGTCCACGTATTGGTTGGACGCCACTTCATATTCCTCAGTCCAAAGTATCTCGCCCGTCAGCGCATCGATTTTGCGGGCATAAGCCGGGCCGGTACTGCCCAGATCGCGGACCAACTCGTCATATTCGCAGCCGGTGTAAAGGTATACCTTCTGGTTCGTTATGTCCTCCTCCAGCACCATCGACACATCGCTGTCGTCCACTAGGTTATTCGCATAAATCAGTGACATCGTATTGAGGTCCACGCATTGCAGTATGCCAGCGTTATCCGTGAAGAACAGGTAGTTGCGCCAGCCGACGGCGGAGTTCTCCATGCCCCAGCGCCCCTTGGAGTCTGCGTTCTTGTTATGCTCCGACGTATAGTTGTACTTCACGATCTTGGGCTCGGAGTCCATCGTCACCGTTCCTGCCTCGGCGTTATAATTCGAATTTAGCTTCATGGTGTAGAGCACGCCGTTCTCGCCCGGCTCAATCAGCGTATCCGTCTTCGCATCAATCAGCGCGCTGGAATCGTACGCCTGCCAGTTACGGTGCGCAAACGGATCGGATGATGATGCGCCAAACTTCATCAGCAGCTTGTTGTCGATCAGGCTGTACGCGCGGAAATACATGTCGTCACTGCTGTTGGCGTCGCCATCGGCCTGCAGCCCCTGTCCCACATAGATGATGGGCCAGCCGCGCGGATCCAGCGTGGGCGTGCCCTTGGTGGGCGCACCGATGTCAATGAAATCGCGCGTCTTCTTGCCGGAGGACAGCTCCATGAAGTAGATGCGTCCGTCCAGCGTCGCATAGATGACCTCCACGAAGTCGTCCTTGCTGCGGAATTCCTCTTTCAGCGACGTCATCTTGGCGCGCGTTTCCGCCGGCCATTTCACAATCAGCGGCTGCCCTGTCCACGCCGCACCGCCCCATGTGCCAATATAGCTCGTCTTCTTGTCGTAATCCTTCACTTCCAGCTTGTTCTCAGATATCGACACCGTACCCCAGCTCGGCGCGTTGCGGTAGTTGTTGCCGCGGAAATTGATGACGCCTTCCAGAGCGGTATATTCAGCGCCAGTACCAAAGCTGATCGGTTCCGGCCGCGTATACGATTCTACTTTTGCATTATCCACCATGATCTCATATGTTACGCCAACCTTTGATGGCTCGGTATTTTCAGTCGCATGTGGCACAAGCTCGTCCGACATCGACGGAGCCGGTGTCGGCGTTGGTTCCGCGGTCTGCGTTGGTTCATCGGGTGGCAGTGTCACTGTCGAATCGGGGGGGCGTCAGCTGAACGCTTTCACTGGGCGGCGCGGAGCTGCCCGGCGTGTCGTTGATCGCCTGCACAATAAAAAATATGCCCACCGCAAGTGCAGCCACAAGCAGTCCGATAATGATAAAAAACCGGGTCTTCACGGTTCTTCTGACTCTCCGCCTTCTTGCGTAGTACTTTTTCTTCATTTGCTGAACCTTTCCACTGGTTATTCCACCACAAAATAATCTTTATTATACTATAAAAGAACCAAACATGACAGCCCAAATTATTCCGCTGCTTTGACATCCCTTTCGCTGCAGAAAATGCTGGCCAGCCTGGGTTTAACAAATTCCTTCATAAAGCGGTCGCATTTGCACAACAGCAGGAAGTATATGTTGAGGCCACATCCTTCCAGTGTCTCATAATTGCCCATTCCCTTCGAGATGATGATATCCGCGTTCTCAACCAGCTTGCGCGCCTCTTGCGAAATCCGTGACAATATCGTCCCCGGCAGATCATCGCCATTGCTGATAACGGGGATTAGCTTGTCGAGCCCCACTTCGCGCGCGTCCGCCATCGTTGCGTCGTTATACGCGGGCCCTCCCCGTACGACTCCGGTAATTTCCAGCGACGGATAGAGCTCCTTGATTGTGGCGATGCACATTTTATCAAACACCACCTCGCCGCAGTTGTCGAAAATATAAGCCAGCGAACGGGCACCTTCAATGTCCCGCCGGAATTGCCCGTAAGTCTCCCCCAGATCGATGCCGGGGGCGGCTTCAATTATACCATTCAGCTTTTCCATGCTGACACCCGCCGACGTGCCGAAGTCGATATAATTGCCTGCCATCGCATACTGCAGCGCCCGGTACAGCTTATCTTCCGCCGCATCGATATGAGCTCTGATGGAGCCTTCCATCTGTAGTATAGCCTGATTGTAAACGTGCTTTTCTTCCTCGAAAAGGTCATCTTCTCCCGCCTCCCGCGCTACCAGCTTCAGCAGTTCTCCGTTGAGAAGCGGCGCCAGCGTATCGTTGTCTGACGCGCCGATAGCGGCACATACATTTCGCAAAAAAGGCATGCGCCTGCTTTCATCACCCACAAAGCGCATGAAAAACCCGTCCATCTGGCTCACAACGCAGTAGACACATTCCGATGACATTTCCATCCGATAAAAACCTTTCCCGAGCTCAACGGCTATTGCCGGAGCCTCCCAAATCTATTTTTGACAGGTCGCATCTCAAAAAAGCGGCCATGTCGTTTATTCCGCCTCTTGTTCCGCAGGCTGCACAGCCTTGGACGCATAGATCGCGTCCTGTGTGGTATATGGCTCCAGCTCATTCAGATAACTCTCGCCCAGCTCATACCACGGCGCGGGATAATACTGTCCAAGCGTCTCATCCGGCATGAACAGCTGATGATCGCCCATGCTTTCCGAACACTTTGGCAAGCCCTGCTCCGTCATCTGCGCGATCAGCGCCGCTATGCCGTCCTTGCGCGCATCGGTATCCGCCGTGAAGGTGCGCGTTACCGCCGTCACCACCGGAGGTATGCTGCTGTCCGTACCTTCCAGATACTGCAGCGCATACTCAATTGCGGTCATACCAGTAAACGCGGTATCTTCCACTGTCTGGGCAAACTGCCCGTACCATACGCCGGTGAGGCCTTCCTTTGTGCCGCCCGCCGTCCAGATCGCACCCAGCAGCTCAGTCCGGTCGTAGTTGAGCACCGCCTGAAGCACCTGAAGCGCCGCCGCGTCGTCCGCCGCTACAATGCCGTCCAGGTCGCCCTCGCGGAACGCCTTCAGTATGTTGACCGCGGCCGCATAGGTCGCTGCGTCATCGCCGCCCGCCATGCTGCATACCACACGCAGCTTGTCATGTCCGGCCAGCGCGCGTCGCAGCCCCTTCGAACGCATCACCGATGTCTCATCGCTCACTACGCCCGCCAGCTCTGCAATATTGCCGCGGGGTTCACCGTATTTGATCGTCATCGCCTGCACGATGGATATGCCGTTCAGTACCCCCGTGAGATACTCGTCCCGTACGATGGCGCACACGTAGCCGCCCCGTCCCGGTTCGACATCCAGCCGGTTCCCCATCGAAATATATGGTATGCTCTGCTGTTCGCACAGCTCGTCCACCTCGGACACCGCGTCAGCCGCGGGCTCTATGATCAGCAGCTCTATGCCAGACGACAGCATCGTTTGCGCCGCGCTCTTCTGTGCAGATGCATCGGCGCAATTCTGCGCTGTTATCTTCACACCAAAGCGTTCCTGATACGCCTCACAGATCGACTGCAGCTCGTCCCAGTCCGTCTCCGCACTGACGATGATACCGATATGGTGCGTTTGCTCAGGTATAAAGGACTCTAAAAGCCCCGGCAGAAAGTCTGACGGCATATCCGTCACCGGCTCCGGCTTCGGTTCCGGCGTGGGGGACATCGCTGGTGCTACAGTCACCGTCACGGTGGGCTGTGTGTTGTCAGTCGCCGACCCGCAAGCCCCCACAATCAGCAAAACAATAGCCAGCAGCATAACGATGCCTGTCAGTTTTCGTTTCATCCTCACGTCCCCCCATGGCCTCTATTTCAGGTCATTTTTCATCAGAATACCACAACGTCGCCCAAAACGCCAGTTTTTTGAACTGACAAACACTTCGACATCTGGTCTGTGATATAATACCGAAAACGCACAATATCAGGAGGCTCATCAATGAACGCGGAAGTTCTGTGCATTGGAACAGAAATACTGCTGGGAGACATCGTCAACACCAACGGCGCATACATCGCACAGCAGCTGGCATCCCTCGGCATCGACATCTATCATCAGTCTGTCGTGGGAGATAATCCTGGCAGGCTGGCAGACAGCTTAAAGCTCGCGCTCAGCCGCGCGGACATCGTCATCACCACAGGCGGCCTCGGCCCCACATACGACGACGTAACCAAGAAGACGGTGGCGGACCACTTCGGTCTCGGCATGGAAATGCACGCGCCGTCCGTCCGCAAGATCGAAGCGCTGTTTGAAGACCGGGGTATCAAGATGACACCCAACAACCTGCTTCAGGCGCAGGTGCCCGCGGGTTCCACGGTGTTCTTCAACGACACCGGCTTCGCGCCCGGCATTGCGGTAGAGAAGGACGGAAAGACGGTGATCATGCTGCCCGGCCCGCCAGGAGAGATGCGCCCCATGTTCAAAAGCAAGGTGGTGCCGTTTCTGGAGAAATACACCGAGTCTACGATCCGTTCGCGGACGCTGTTTATCTTCGGTATGGGTGAATCTCAGGTGGAGGATACGCTTCGCGGCATGATGACCACTTCAACCAATCCCACTATCGCACCTTACGCCAAACAAGGCGAGGTGCAGATACGTGTCAGCGCCAAAGCGGCGGATCCGGCTGCGGCCTTTGTACTGATCGATCCGGTGGTGGAGCAGATATGCGGCATCCTCGGAGACGTGGTATACGGCGTGGATGTGGGCAACCTGCAAACGGCGGTTATTCGGCTGCTCAAAGAGAAAAACCTCACCGTCGCTTTGGCGGAAAGCTGTACCGGCGGTCAGGTTGCCGCGGCCCTCACCGACATCGCGGGTGCGTCCGGTGTGTTCGGCTGCGGCGTCTGCGCCTACTCCAATGAGATCAAGCAGAGAGTATTGGGCGTGCGGAGCGAAACGCTGGAGCGGTACGGCGCTGTTTCCGAACAAACAGCGCACGAGATGGCTGCGGGCGTACGGACGCTGTCCGGTGCGGACATTGGCGTTTCCATAACCGGCATCGCGGGACCGGACGGCGGTACGGAGGAAAAGCCGGTGGGGCTGGTGCATTTCGCGGTAGACACCGGCGCATATCAGTTTGCAATGCACAAAAACCTGTCGCGCGGACACAAGGATGAACGCGGCTTTATACGCAATATGGCCACGCTGCACGCGCTGAACCTGATTCGCCAAGCCGCCATAAAGCTTTAGACCACTCATAGTAATGCAAAAAAGGACTGCGCTAAGCCAAACGCAGTCCTTTTGTTTTACGGCTGTTTCCGAAAGACGAATGCCTTTCTGGTGTTATTGACCGCCTGTTATTGCTTCGTGCCGCACTTGCCGCAGAAAACAGCTCCGGCGGGCAGTTCAGCACCGCAGCTGATGCATTGCTTAACAGCGGGTGCTGACACTGCAACAGGGGGTGGCACAAACGCTGCCGGTTCGCCCGGTACAAACGCTGTCGGTGCGGGCTCCTCCGGCTCTGCGGATGCAATCGGCGGAACGGGTTCTTCTGGTGCCGCTGGTTCAGGGGCTTGCACAGACGCTGCCGGTTCAGCGGGTACATACAGCGGCGGCGCAGGCGGTGCATACGGTGTTGGAGTCGGTGCATACGGCGCAGCAGGAGGTGTGTAAGGCTGATACGTCGTTGGTGCATATTGCCCGGCGGGCGGCGCATAGGGCTGTTGTCCGGCTGGCGGAGCGTATGTCGGAGGTGCATACTGGATCGCCGGGTTCGGCGCGCCGCAGTTGGGACAGAATCCCGCCGAGTTGGGCATACCTGCACCGCAGCGCGGGCAGGGTATCATGGCTCTGGCAGCCGCTTCGGCACGCATCTGCTCATTGCGGGCAGCGGCTTCCGCGCGCATCTTAACAAAATATTCTGCATTCAAGAACATCAGCAGGCAGATAGCGCCAAACGCCAGGAAATAGAATAAGGGGGTAAGAAGGAACGGATAGCTCCTGGCCAGCAGCACGATCCATGCCACCAGCGACGCCACCGACACAGACCCGCTCACGATCATAATAGTCATCGAATCTTCAGCGACAAAATTGAGCAGCAGACCGGCCAACATGAGTACCACACCAAGGCAGGAAAACGCATCGTAAACAGATATAGCGCCAGCCCCCCGGATGTTGATCAGAAAGATGCCTAGCAGGTAAAACAAACCACCCAGCGCAAACACCACAATGCGGGCAGACAGCAGGAATTTTAAAAACCCGTTGCTGTTCAAATATTCCTTGGCTGAGCTGATAAAGCTTTTATACGGAGACATGATAAACCTCCTTGTTATGATTGAGTGAACTATACATGTAATATATTACATCACAATGGTGCATATTCGCAAGCGCGCTCATGCAAAAAGTTGGTTCTAGCCGTAAATAGTGTATGAATATTGTTTGAACTTCCAATCTATCGGTACCTTGCCGACACAATCTGAGCCATTATCCCAATAAATGCGGATGACCCCCGCGCATACAGACAAATTTCCCGCAATAGCCAAACGTAAAATAAAGTAATACGAGAATAAAAGGGAGGCTGCGTGATGAATGACAATACCGGCGGCGACAGCTTTGTTCCGCTGTCCGACATATTAAAAAACTTAAGCCGTATCCGGGATAAGCTGATTGAGATCAACGAGTGCAATGGCAGTATCGCCAACTATGTCGCCATGCGCAAGGAGGTTGCGCAGCTCGGTTGGGGCGGCATACTGCAAAAATACCATCCGGACATCAATGTGGACGACCCGGCAGCGTTCCCGCTGTTTGAGCTGTATAAGTTTGTTTACAGCACGATGGAAAAGAGCGTGGAATAAAAATCAGCCAATTAAGGCTGATGCGATTTTTTTATTAATGTGCGCAGTCGGGATAATTCTGCCTCCGGATATCCATACCCCCACATCTTTTGGTATTCTGATGCAGACACTCCAAGAGCCCTTGTACTGAATGCTCTCAGTATACACCGGGCAAAGCGTATCATTTCATCCCTTCCCGAAAAAACAACCGGCGCTTTGTCACTGTACTTCGGAAATGATTTGTCATACCAGTACAGTTTTATAAAAACGTCCCTGCCTTCTTTGGTCAAGACCCATTGATAGGCTCCCGGTTCCTCCTGCCAGCAACAAGTTGCTTCGGGCCGTCCATTCAACAGCTGATTCACAGATATCAGCAAGTCTGCAGGCGCGTCAGAAAGATGTGAAGCTTGGATTGAAAGCTCCTGACCATCACCAGTCAACTCCGCTTCAAGCCAACCACTGCCGAACAGCCTGAATGTAAAATCAAACATATACGATACTAATCCAGCTCGCTTTCCAGCGATTCGTAGTCATAGTAAGTGCCGTCCTTTTTCTTGATGTCCGAGCCGTCCATCTCCATGCTGTAGGAGCCCTTGTACATCTGAATGCCCTCCGGCGTTACGAATACGACGCTCAAACTGATGCGTCCGCCGGCTATCTCGCTGATGTCCATCTGCATCTCCCGATCGGAATCCAGCTTATTGTCGATCTCACTTTGATCGGGCAGCGTCACGGTCAGCGCCGTCACGTTCTCACAGGCAAAGTCGGATACGAATACCACGGCTTCATGTGCCGTCGTGAAATAGAACTTGTCCCCGCCTTCCGCTATCAGCCGCTCCGAAATACTGCCGTATTCCAGCCGTCTCTTGCCTGCACCGTCCAGCGCCATCCGGGTGGTGTGCCATGTCTGGTTGCCGTTCTCGTCCAGATACGGGTAGCTGGCGTCCAGATAGATATAGTCGCCAATGATGTCGAAGGCAAAACCGCGGGCTCCTAGATCCTCGTCTGTTCCGTCCACCTTTTTGCGGTGCAGCGGCGGATCCTCGCCGTAGTCCGCCACGATGGCATTGCTCTCATCCAGATAATACGTCCAGTCGCCCGACACAACTTCGCTCGAGTTTTCATCGCCCGACTGATCCGGCGGCGTCGTTACGTCCGGCGGCGTCGTCGCAACCGGTATGGGTGTCGGCGTCAAGGCGGGCGTCGCATCCGGCGCAGACACCGGCTTATCGCCACATGCCGCCAGCAAAGCGATCAGCAACAGCAGCGTTAACAGCAGATATAGATGTTTTCTCATTGCAGTTCTTTTTGCCATGTCATATCCTCAAAAAATCAATTCAGCCGGTCCGCATTGGCGAAGGCTTCCATGATGCAGGCTTGATGCGCCTCGTCGATGTGCCCGGAGCTGTGTATCTTGCTGCCCCTGAAATGCAGGCAGACCTGCCCGTCCATATCATTACCGCTGGTAGGACCGGTGTTATGCACAAAGCCCATCAGGCTGGCGGCGTAATACTTACCCTCAATCTTCACCCAGACCGGCCTTCGGGACGAGTTCAGCTCGCCGCCCCAAGCTTCTTTCATCTTTGCCGTGTCCTCTTTGGTCATCGTATCCACGTCCGCATGCCACAGCGCGGTATAGCCGCCGAACCGCGCCATATTCCAGCTGATCCCTGTCCTCACATCGATCACCTCAAACGGTTCATGCTTCTTGACGATATCCTCCATGCCGCCGAACCAGTCCACCAGCCACACTTTGCCGTTCTGCTGGGGCTTTTGCGGCTCCATATCAGTCCGGTAGTTATTCCACAGCTTGGGCGCATCCTTGCCAAACAGCAGCACCAGCGTCTGAACACCCGCAATGCCGTCCGCATCAAGGAACACGGACTCCTGAAACTTTTTCACCGCCGCGCGGGTCGCCTTGCCGTAGACACCGTTGGCCGCCACGTGGAAGAAGCCCTTCTTGCGGAGCGCCACTTGCAACGTGGACACCGCCTGACCTCTCATACCCGGATGGATCGCGGTCATGTACTTGCCGTCTCCCAGACTGTAGGTTACAAAATCTCCGCGGACATATCCGGATTTGCCATCGCAGTCTATCTTCACCCAATGGTCCTGTATGCTGTAAACGGTCACCTTAGTGCCGTGCTTCATCGTGGTCACCACGTCACCTGTTGTGCTGGGTATGCTGCGCAGATTGACGTTGGACGAATTGATTGTCGCGCTCATATTCAACGGGATGATATTCTTCTTGTGCACGCTGCTCTTTGGCAGGTAACCCGTCGCCGAGCCCGCCTTCACCTGATACAGATCGCCAAGCATGCCGGTAATCGTCACCTGCGTTTCGGCTTTCAGCGTCTGTGTGACAGCGCCGCCCGGCTGGCTCATCAGCCCCGTGTCCGTCATCACAACGCCGGGGTCACCAAGGCCGCTCACCAGTACATCGATATAGTCCGCGCGTATGTAGCCTATAAACGTCTGGTACGTCACCTTATACCAGCCGTGGCCCGTGTTTTCGGTAACACTGACGGTTGCACCTTCGCTCATCGTTGTCAGCACATTTGAAGCCGCAGAAGGCTGCTCCCTCAAATTGGCGTCCGGAGTGTTGACCGTACCCGTCGGGGCAACAGTCGATGCTGCGGCAGCGGTCGGTGCCTCAAATACAAGAACCGACAGTATTATCGTCAAGCACAATATCACTACTATAATTTTTTTGCTTTTTATTATCATATACAATACTTCCTGATGTTTTCTGCCCGGTTTGAATGCTTCTGTCCAAAAAACACGCCAATATTGACTTGTCCACATTATATCCCCTGAACAAATGCTTGTCAAAACCAAAACCCGGCTGTGTCAGCTCCTGTTTCTGCGTTTAGTTGTCTTATTTCATACAGCATGCCGCGTTTTTCGACAGATTTTGCACACTTGCCGGATGTATGATCATATTAACCATCCATGAAAGGAGCCCGCTATGGAAACGCCGGAAAACCGCGATCATGATCTACCAGCTAATGAGGTGCTCAAAAACATAAGCAGCATACGGGACAATCTGGTGAGGCACAACGCTAAAAACGGCGGAACCGCCGGCTATTTTGCCATGCGCCGCGAGATAGAAACCATCGGCTGGGGTGGCATACTCCAAAAATACCATCCGGACATCAACGTGCAAAACCCCGCCGCAATGGCGCTGTTCGAGCTCTACCGGTTCGTCTGGAAAACAATGCGAAAATGACTTACTCGGTTTGGCCAGTCACAAAGCGGCAGATTCGGTCGTACAGCGGCTCCACCTCGTCGCAATGAAAATGGCTGTGCCTCGACTTTTCCAGCAGCATGATGTCAACAGACGCCGAAACCAACCCGTCTGCCAGCATTCGATGGCTTCTCCACGCGACCGTTTCGTCACACCGCGACTGTATGACCAGCGCCGGACAGCACACGCGGGACAGCACACACCGCGTCTCCCGTATCAGCCTGCGCAGATCCCAAAATCTCGGTATCCATGAGAAATAAACCCCGAGTGACCCTTTTTGCACGCTGTTGGCCTTGCGGTAACTTTGGTGCACCTCATCATCTTTAGCCGGATCGCCCAGCAGCATTCTCAACGACATCCAAACAGCCTTCGGGCTCAAAGCGAGACGCATCGGTGTGGACAGCAGCACGATGCCGTCAGCGCCGTTTTCCGCCGCTTCCATGGCTGCCAGCAATCCGCCCATAGAATGCCCCGCGATAACGATGCGCTCATGCCGCTGCCTGAGCCGCGATACGGCCTCACGCACTTCCCGCCGCCAGTCGTCCGGCTTCGCCGCGGCAAAATCCTTCGCACTGCCCCCATGCCCCGACAGCAGCACGCCCATCACGGTCATATGCAGCCCATACAGCCGTTTCGCGATAGCCTCAAACTGCGCCGGGCTGCCGAGTATGCCATGCACCATCAACACCGCCGTGCGGCTGCCCTCCGCTTCATACAGAAAGGGTTTGTGAATGTTCTCTCCCTGAAGTTTGTCCACTGAAGTCCCCTGTACCTTTTTTCATATTATATCCTAAAAACTGCACGATTGGAAATAAAAAGCCGCGCATCTATGCGATGTACGGCCTTAACAGCATTCAATAATTATTTATTTTATAGTATATCCAATATACCTTTCTTTTCTACCCCTACTCCACTGTCACACTCTTTGCCAGATTTCTGGGCTTATCCACGTCGCAGCCCTTCTCCACCGACATGTAATAGGCGAACAGCTGCATCGGCGTTACGGCGAGTATCGGCGCAAGCAGATCGTC
>Ga0351857_1165_pt1 | contig 13524 bp, 10 predicted proteins | sample BONcelHFGM3001D9_FD_206801 | JGI IMG/M metagenome (GOLD analysis project Ga0351857, IMG submission 206801) | Enriched cells from coal bed in the Powder River Basin, Montana, United States - BONCAT cells FGM rep2 HSBNCT.FGM.300.1.D9 ... | reverse complement strand
CCCCGGCCGAAGAGCCTGCTGCTCCCGCTGAAGAAGCTGGTTACATTGGTATCTCGATGCCCACTCAGTCCAGTGAACGCTGGATTAAAGATGGCAACACGATGAAGGAAATCCTCGAGGAGAGAGGATACACCGTTGACCTGCAGTACGCGGAAGACGATATCCCGACCCAGAAGTCTCAGATCGAGAACATGCTCACCAAGGGAGCGAAGGTGCTCGTTATCGCTGCTGTTGACGGCTCTACGCTGTCCGCGACTTTGGACCAGGCTGGCAAAGACGGCGTGAAGATCATCTCATACGACCGCTTGCTGGTTGATACCGAAGCTGTTTCCTACTACGCCACATTCGATAACAGAGGCGTTGGTAAGCTGCAGGCTGAGTCTCTTGTTGAAGGCCTGAAGGCCAAAGGCGACGGCCCCTACAACGTTGAGCTGTTTGCTGGTTCTCCGGACGACACCAACTCCTTCTACTTCTACTCGGGCGCTATGGATGTGCTCCAGCCGCTGATCGACGCCGGCACTGTTGTGGTTCCCTCCGGCCAGACCGCACAGGCTGACATCGGAACGCTCCGTTGGGACGGCGCTGTGGCTCAGGCTCGTATGGATGCGCTGCTGGCAGCCAACTACACAAGCGGCAACAAGCTGGATGGCGTGCTGTCTCCCTATGACGGTCTGTCCAGAGGCATCATCTCCGCGCTGACCTCCTTTGGTTACCAGCCCGGAACGGAAGACTGGCCGGTTGTGACGGGTCAGGATGCTGAAGCTGCTTCCGTCAAGCTGATCATCGCTGGACAGCAGTATTCCACAATACTGAAAGACACCAGAGACCTTGCCAAGGTTGCAGCCGACATGGTTGACGCGGTGCTTGCAGGAAATGAACCGGAGATCAACGATACGTCCACGTATGACAACAACAAGAAGATCGTTCCTTCGTACCTGCTCATTCCGTACACCGTAACGGTTGAAAACTACCAGGAACTGGTTATGGATTCCGGTTATCTGACTGCTGACGACATCAAGTAATATACGGTAAATGTTCGTGTAAATAGCCAAAAAATCGGCTAGCGGTATGCAAATACCGCTAGCCGATTGAGGCTATACAGGTGTATAATATAATTGGTTTTGGTCAGATAAAGGAGTTAGACTATGGAAAAGTATATTTTAGAGATGAGGAACATCACAAAGACATTTCCGGGAGTCAAAGCTCTTGATAATGTTAACTTGCGGGTTAAGCCTCACAATATCCATGCGCTGGTTGGCGAAAATGGCGCCGGCAAATCAACGCTGATGAATATTCTGAGCGGCGTGTATCCTCACGGCACCTACGAGGGAGATATTGTCGTTGAAGGCGACGTTTGTGTATTCAAATTCATTAATGAAAGCGAAGCCAAAGGTATAGCCATCATACATCAGGAACTTGCTCTCATTCCCAGCCTGTCGATCGCAGAGAATGTTTTTCTGGGTAATGAACAATCAAGCAACAAGCTTGTTATCAACTGGGACAAAACGCGTCAGAGAACAATAGAGATGCTGAAAAAGGTCGGTCTGGATGAAAATACCGATACGAAGGTGAAAGACATCGGCCTTGGCAAGCAGCAGTTAGTTGAAATCGTAAAGGCGCTTGCCAAGGACGTCAAGATACTGATACTCGATGAACCGACAGCCGCGCTGAACGATGAGGATTCAGGCCATCTGCTTGATTTGCTTGTTGAACTCAAAGCACAGGGTATTACTAGCATTATCATATCACACAAGCTCAACGAGGTTACCAAGGTGGCGGACGAGATCACCATCATCCGTGACGGCGCGACGATCGAGACGCTCGTCAAAGGTGTGGACGAAATCACCGAGGAGCGCATCATCAAAGCGATGGTGGGCCGCGAGCTGACGGACCGGTTCCCCAAGCGTGACCGTAATCCCGGCGAGATATGTTTCGAGGTGGGAAACTGGAATGTGTTCAGCCCGGTGGACGACCAGAAGCAGGTGATCAGAAACGTCCACATGAACGTGCGCCGCGGCGAGGTGCTGGGCATTGCGGGGCTGATGGGAGCGGGCCGCACTGAGCTGGCGATGAGCCTGTTCGGTAAAGCCTACGGCACAAAAATATCGGGCACTGTCCGCAAGGACGGCAAAGAGCTGGTGATGCACGACATCAGCGACGCGATCAAGAACGGTATCGCGTATGCGACGGAGGACAGGAAGTCCGCCGGACTGATACTGATCGACGATATCAAAAGAAATATCACGCTGTCGTCGCTGGGCACGCTCAAGCGGGGTCTGGTGATTGACGACAACAAAGAAATACAAGTGGGCGAGGACTATAGAGCCAAGCTCAACATAAAATCATCAAGTATTCTTCAAAAGACGGGAAACCTTTCGGGGGGAAATCAGCAAAAGGTGGTTTTCAGCAAATGTATCTTCGCGGACCCGGATATCCTTTTTCTGGATGAGCCGACACGCGGTATCGACGTCGGCGCCAAGTATGAGATATACACGATCATCAACGAATTGGTATCGCGCGGGAAATCCATCGTGATGATATCGTCCGAATTGCCCGAACTGCTGGGTATGTGCGACCGGGTATACGTCATGAACCGCGGTACGATCGTGGGAGAGCTTGAGGCGAACGAGGCATCACAGGAGAGGATCATGCAATGCATTATGCAGAGCAACAAGGAGGTAGTAAAATGAAAAGCATAAAGTCTGTTCTGAGAGGGAATATCCGTCAGTATGCTATGATCATTGCGCTGGTCGTCGTCGTACTAGTATTCCAGATATTAACAAGCGGCGTACTAAAAGGGCCTGTTCCTTTTGGTGATATGTTTACCAAAGGCATATTGCTCCAGCCACTCAACATCTCCAACCTGATACAGCAAAACGCTTACGTGCTGATTCTGGCCATCGGCATGCTGCTGTGCATACTGACCATCGGCAATATCGACCTGTCGGTCGGTTCGGTCGTGGGGTTCGTGGGCGCGATGTCCGCCATATTCATATTGAAGATGGATATGCCCGTATGGATCGCTATGATTCTGTCGCTGATCATCGGGTTCATCATCGGCGCGTGGCAGGGCATGTGGATCGCGTACATCGGTGTGCCGGCGTTCATCGTGACGCTGGGCGGCCAGCTGATATTCAGAGGACTCACCATGGTGGTGCTGCAGGGCACGAGCTTAGCTCCGCTGCCGGAAACCTATACTTTCATGGCAGCCGGCTTCATTCCGGACTTTGCGAACATCGAGGGCATCAATCTGCTGACACTTGTGGCGGGTGCGGTTGCAAGTATGATATTCATTTATAATGAAATCAGCAAGCGAGCCAACCGAAAAAGATATAACTTTGAAGTATCCCGTCCGCTTACGTTTATCGCGAAAATTATTCTGATTACTGTAGTAATTATGGCGTTCTGCTACGCTTTGGCGCTGTACAGAGGCATCCCGATGGTGCTGGTGATCGTGGTGCTGCTGGTTCTGCTCTACACCTTCGTCACCGAAAAGACCATCCCCGGACGACACATATACGCGTTCGGCGGGAACCCCAAGGCGGCGCGCCTGTCGGGTATCAAGACAAAGCGCGTACTGTTCTGGGTGTATGTGAACATGGGCGTACTGACAGCGCTGGCCGGCATCGTATTCACGGGCCGTCTCAACTCGGCGACGCCTAAGGGCGGCTACGGCTTCGAGCTGGACGCGATCTCCGCGTGCTTCATCGGCGGCGCGTCCACAACGGGCGGTATCGGTACTGTTATGGGCGCGATCGTAGGCGGTCTGCTGATGGGCGTGCTGAACAACGGTATGTCGATCATGGGCGTCAGCATCGACTGGCAGCAGGCCATCAAGGGCTTCGTTCTGCTCCTGGCTGTCGGCTTTGACGTGATGTCAAAATCCAAATCAAAGACTTGATTGATGCACATAACAAGATGTGAGCGCGTTTGCGCGAGCATTTAAGGAGGAGCAACTTGATCAGCAAATATCAATTCTGGTTTATCGTCGGCAGTCAAAACCTGTACGGGCCTGAGGTGCTCAAAGAGGTGGCAGAACATGCCGCCCTGATGACGGCGGGCTTCAACACCGATGAGCGCATCCCCTTCGAGGTGGTCTCCAAGGGTGTGATGACCTCCACAGAGGACATCAGCGCAGTCTGCATGGCGGCCAACAGCGACCCCCTCTGCGCGGGCGTGATTACGTGGATGCACACGTTTTCGCCCAGCAAGATGTGGATCAGCGGACTGTCCATACTGAACAAGCCGTATCTGCACCTCAATACGCAGTTCAACAAGCGGCTGCCTTATGACACGATTGACATGAATTTCATGAACACCAATCAGTCTGCCCACGGCGACCGGGAACACGGCTTCATCACCGCCCGGCTGCGCATGAAACGCAAGGTGATCTGCGGGCACTGGGAGGACGGCGAGTTCCGTTCGCGCATGGGCGGCTGGATGCGCAGCGCGGTGGGCGCGGTATTCAGCCGACGCGTCAAGGTGATGCGGATGGGCGATAACATGCGCTATGTCGCGGTGACCGAGGGCGACAAAATACAGGCGGAGAAGGATCTTGGCTGGAGCGTGAACACGTATGCCGTGGGCGCGCTGACCGAGCGCGTGCTGGCGGTGACCGACGCGCAGACGCAGGCTAAGCTGGCTGAGTATAAAGAAAAGTATACCATTGATACGGACAACCTGGATGCGGTGGTGTATCAGGCGAGGCTGGAGATTGCACTGGAGCAGATGCTGAGCGAAGGTGGGTTCGCCGCATATACCGACTGCTTTGAGGATCTGTACGGTTTGGAGCAGCTGCCGGGTCTTGCTACACAGAACCTGATGGCGAATGGCTACGGCTTTGGTGCCGAGGGCGACTGGAAGACTTCCGCTCTTCTGGCGGTGATGACCGAAATGTCGCTGGGAATGGGGCAGAACGTCTCGTTTATCGAGGACTACACCTACGACTTCGAGGACGGCGACGAGACGGTGCTGGGCGCGCACATGCTGGAGATATCGCCCGCGATAGCGGCAGACAAGCCGCGCATTGAGGTGCATCCTCTCGGTATCGGCGGCAAGAGTGATCCCGCGAGGCTGGTGTTCGACGGTAAGTCCGGCAATGCGATACTCGTCACCATCATCGACATGGGCGGACGGTTCCGCATGATCACGCACGATATCTGCGCGGTTGAGCCTAAGGCAAAGATGCCGCTGCTGCCGGTGGCGGGCGTGATGTGGAAGCCGATGCCTGACATGGTGACGGGCAACGAATCGTGGATACTGTCCGGCGGTACCCATCACAGCGTGATATCCTACGACCTGACGGCGGACATGATGCGCGACTTTGCGGAGATCATGGGTATTGAGTTCGTCCACATCGGCAAGGACACGACCATACCGGCGCTTCGCAATCAGCTGATGCTGGGCGACGTTATCTGGAAACGCTGATATAAGTTGCCCTGTATCAAAATACGGGCCGGCAGCGGGATCATTTACATCAGAACTATCACTGTGCAACAGGTGATTCATATTTCGAAAAAGCAAAAGGACAGCCTGATCAGGGCGGTCTTTTTTGCTTTCTGCCGGATTAAGAAAGTTAGCGCAGAATAAGAACCAAAGACATCCGCCAAAGCTTGATTGCAGCTTAATTAAGATAGTCGGAAGATTGACATCGACACGGGAATTGTGTACAATTACATAAAATATTATACAATAGAAATTTTGGATATACAATTCAGCGTTATGTCTGAATGTCGAAACATTGCATCGTCGCACAGATTTGAGGAGGTTTTTCATGGAAGGCAAAAGAGTGGTTGTAACCGGTGGAAGTTTAGGAATCGGAAAAGCGTCTGTAGAGAAATTTCTGAAAAGTGGCTGTCTGGTTGTGGCGGCAAGCCGTTCCGAAGAAAACGGAAGGAGCCTGCTCGCTGAATTTGACGAATATGTCAAGAACGGCAAGCTTTACTTTTTCCCGTGTGATGTCAGCAGTGAAAAAGATGTGCTCAAGCTGGTGACGTTCGCGGAGGAGAAGCTGGGCGGATGCGACTGGCTGATCAACGTAGCGGGCATATTCAAATGCGGAATGGTGCATGAACTCAGCGAGGAAGACTGGGATGCCTGCTTCAACCTCAATGTCAAAGCGGTTTTCTTTACCGTCAAACACTTCATTCCGCAGATGCTGAAACGGCGTTATGGTTCCATCGTCAATGTGGCGTCAGTACACGGTTTGCTGGGGGCATACAACGCGCCTGCCTATGACGCATCCAAAGGAGCGGTCGTTAACCTGACTCGCGCGATGGCGGTGGATTATGCGGCTTACGGTATACGTGTTAACGCCGTTTGCCCCGGTGCCACGGCAACGCCGATGTTTCTTAACGGCTCAACTCAGGAGGTTATTCGATCGTTTGAAAACGCGATACCCGCAGGACGGGTGGGCAAGCCGGAAGAGGTGGCTGAAGCGGTTGCTTTTATGGCGTCCGACAGCGCTTCTATGATTTATGGTGCGGTGCTGGTGGTGGATGGTGGAATTACGGCTAACTGCGGTGAACCCAAGCAGGATAAGCAGCTTGATTAACCGGTAATAATAAGCTTAAAAAGGTTTGGGAAGAAACCAAACGGAGCAAGGGGTATGGAATGGGTGCATTTCAGGAAATACAGCAAAGCCCAAAATTCAGAGGCAAAAACCTCTCGGATCAGGTGCATGAATATATAAAGAGCATGATTCTGCAAAACGAGATCAAGCCCGGTGAGAAGATTCCAGAGGAGAGGATTGCGGCGCAGCTTGGGGTCAGCCGGACACCGATTCGGGAGGCAGTGCGCGTTCTGGCGGCGCAGGGACTAGTCCGCATATATCCCAACCGTTTTGCAGAGGTTGTATCATTCTCGCAGAAAGAGATCGAGGACATCGGCTTTTTACGGATCAACCTGGATGCGATAGCGGCTCAGTATGCCATTCAATACGGCAGCAACGCTGATTTCTTAAGGCTCAAGGGGATTGCGGAAGAATGTAAAGCCGCCGCGCTCGCGGGAGATGTGTACAATCGCATCAAAAAGGACTGTGACTTTCATGTGGAGATGACGCGTATCGGGAAAAACGAAACGCTGCTGCAGATGCAGAAAGACATGTATCTGAAGATACACCTGATTCAGGCCACAAAATACCTTGACGTGGAAGACAGTCTAAAAAAAATTGAGCATCACGACAAGATTGTCCAATATCTGATGGAGCGGGACGTGGATAAGGTGTTGGAAAACCTCTATAAGCATCTGAGCACATTTTATAATATCAGCCTCAAGGAATTCAGGCTTTATCGTTTCGACTAGAAGCAATTCACTCAAGATGAAAAAATGACTCGAAGCGGGAGGACAGCTATGAGCATTCAGATGGGCGTGTGCCAATGGAGCCTGCCGGGAAACGGCCTTTACGCTGTCCGTATGGCAGCAGAATTGGGGCTAAGCGGCGTCCAGCTGGGTCTTGGTTATCATCGTACAGGCTTTTACATGGAACAAAAGCGCATTCAGCAGGCTTTTCTGGAGGACGCCACCAGATACGGCATAGAGTTTCCTTCTATTTGTCTGGTGAGCCTGGAGGAGCACAGCTTCACCCATAACGAAGGCAGCGAAGAATACCAGATCGCCTATGAGACGCTGACGACAGGTGTGGAGACTGCCAGAGCGATGAACATCAAGCTGGTGATTATACCGAGCTTTTTCCGGAACGATATACAAACGAGGCAGGATGTGGAGATGACCGCCAAAGCGCTTCGGTACGTTTGCGAGATAGCGGGTGAGTATGGAATCAGCGTGGCGCACGAATCCACGGTGGATGCAAAGACAGAGCTCGAATTGCTTGACTTGGTGGGAATGCCGAATATTTCCGTCTTCTACGACAGCCAAAATTACCGTTTCTTCAAAAACCTGAACCAGCAGGAGATGCTCAAGAGCCTTTATCCGCGCATGTGCCGTCAGCTGCACGTGAAGGACGGCAGCAATGAAAAGGGTCTGGAGGGGCAGGTGCTGCTGGGACAGGGGGATTCGGGTTTCTTTGACACAATAGAGATACTGAAAGAAAACAGCTTCAGCGGCTGGGTATTGCTGGAGAATTATTACTGGAAAATGCCGCTGCGCATCGAAAATGCGGATCAGTACGCCATCCTTCAAAAAGATCTGCATACGCTGAAAGGCTGCCTGCCAGAGAACGCCTGATCTGGTATTGTCCTGACTACGAAATCCTCTTTGGCCTTGGTGCGCAAAGAGGATTTTATATTTACAGCGAAGCGGTTGCCCTGATATGGCGCTGAAAGGTGACCGTATTAGGAGCCTGTGATATACTGCTACACATATAGGTTTTTGGAGGGCGTTCATGCAATCAAAACGGGCATCTTATGCGATATGCAATCTGCTTTTATTTTTCTCTGCAGCGTTGATGACGGTTATCGGCCCGATGCTGTCTCAAATCAGCAACGAGTTTCAGATGACTTTGGCGCAGTCCGGCCTGCTTTATACTGCCGAGTTCACAGGTTTCGCGGTATTCATACTTCTGGGCGGCGTACTCGCTGACAAGTTGGGTAAAAAAACCGTTTTGACTGTTGTGCTTCTGGTACTGGCCGTTTCGCTGTTCGCTTTTTCCAGATCGACCGGGTTTGTGATGTCGCTTGTCATCATGGTGTTCGCGGGAGGTTTCTGCGGTCCTTTGGAAAGCGTGACGATGTCCGCCATATCCGATTTATACCCGGAAAACACAGAAAAGTACGTTAACCTGAGCTCAGTATTTTACGGGCTCGGAGCCATGGCCGGGCCTGTTGCGGCGGGCATACTTTTATCAAATCAGGTTTCATGGAGAGTGGTCTATCTGGTACTGGCGGTCACGTGCGTTCTGATGCTGGCGGTTATCGCATTCGCGACCATGCCCAAGAACGGCGCATCGTCAAGAATTTCACTAAAGGAAACAGCGCTGATACTAAAAGACTGGCGGTTCCTGCTGGTATGTTTGTGCATCTTCCTGTATTGCGGCGCTGAGTCCAGCGCGTGGGGCTGGATGTCTGAATATATGGAAACGAATCTGGGGTTTACAGCGCTCAAGTGCTCGCTGGCTATCGGTGTATTCTGGCTCTCCATCACCGTCGGGCGCATCATATGCAATGGGCTGGGACGCGTGCTGAGCCCGCGCGCTTTGATTGGCCTGCTGGCAGCGGGCGCCGCAGTGGTCACGTTTGCTTCGGCGGTCATCAAATCCGAAGCGCTGATCTGGGCAGCCACTGTGCTGATGGGTCTGCTCTACTCCTCTCAATGGCCTTTGATGGTCGGGCAGACGATAAAGCGCCATGTAACCCATTCGGGAACTTCGATGGCGTTGTTGGTGGCCAGCGGGGGTATCTCGATGGCCGTCATTCCGGCTTTGCTCGGTTTCGTCTCCGAGAATTTCGGGTTGTTTGCGTCTCAAATACTGCCCGCGTTCTTCTTTGTTGTGATACTGGTGATTTACTGCTTTATAGCGCGGCCTGAAAAAGCCTCAGGCTGATGATTTGCAGGCACTTCCTGTAGGCGTCCGGCGGGGCGGCTGAATGTGAGTTGTATCGTATGGCGCGGGCAGATGTCGGCGCAGCTGCCGCAGAGTATGCACTCGGTGTGAAACAGGGACTGCTGCTTCACCATGTCGGCCACGGGCAGGCTCATGGGGCAGCTTTTGCTGCACACCCCGCAATGGGTACATTGGGATGCATCGGCACGCAGCCGGAGCCGCGGCGTGTGCAGCTTCTCTGTCAGCAGGCTGCCCAGCACCAGAAAAGGCGCCATCCAGCACAGGCTGTGGCAGAAGGAGCGCTTGCCCAGCGTCAGCGAAAGCACCACGATGAGCAGGACGACGAAGAAGTAGATAACGTAGTTGTATATGCTGGTAACGGAGATGCCGCCGTCCGTCAGGAACAGCATGTCGACCTCTTTGATACCGCCCGCGGACACGAAGCCCAGCACGATGGCGGCCAGCCACGGCACCCACACGATGTACTTTACCATGTTCTGGCGGCGGCCTGTGGGCTTGCTGACGATGTTGGCACACGCCTCCTGCAAACCGCCCGGCGCACACACCCAGCCGCAGTACGCCCGCCCGAACACCAGCGACGATACGAACAGTCCCCCGAACACCACACCGCTGCCCGCCAGCACGCCTTCGAACCCGCCCTGTATCACCAGATATGGCGACAGGTAGTTCAGCACCACCGGAAACAGCAGCATTGCCGCCAGCAGCAGTATCTTCCTTGTTTTCTGTCTTTTCGATTTCATGGTTTACTCCTTTTCCGGTTCGGACTTAGCGCAGTCCAGCAGTCTTAAAGCTTCATCCGCCCACCTGAGGTACGCGTCGTAGACGTACTCGCCAAACAGCACGGTGATATAATAGTTGAGATGATCCGGGCTTTGCTCCGCGACCCGCAAGAGCTCCTCCCCGAACTGTGCCATCATGGCGCGCGGCTGCTGGTAACGCTGCCGGAACGCTTCGATGCGCTGCCGGTTGTTTTGCGTGGGCAGCCCCGCCCCGAAGAACAGCTTCACCAATATCTCGTAGCGCGTGTGTTCCTTTTCCTCGGGCAGCCGGAGCCAGTCCGCGAGGCTTTGCCGCCCTGCTTCGGTGATGGCGTATATGTATCGCCGAGGGCCTTTGGACACGTCCGCGCTCTGCTTGATAATGAGAGCGTCCTTCTCCAGCTCCGCGAGCGTGGGGTATATCTGCGAGTAGCCGACGTTCCAGAAGTGGCTGACGGATACCTCGATGTGCTTTTTCATATCGTAGCCGCTCATACTCTCGTGGCTGAGCAGCCCTAAGATGATGTATCTTGTTGTGTTGACCTGTGCCATGCTCTGAACCTCTATATCGTCATGATATAGCAACTATATCATAATGATATAGCATAGTCAAGTGGCATCAATTAAGCTTTGCGGTGCGACTCATCTGCCTTTACAATGCTGGTGAGCGGAGGTAAAATAACGGTAACTAAAGAGGCAATGGGGAGATGTTGTTATGGACGAAATGCTGAGGAATTCCAAGGTAGACGCGTTTATGGAAAACGAACAGAAGTGGCGCGGGGAGTTTGAAAAGCTGCGGGCGATCGTTCTGGACTGCGGGCTGACCGAAGAGCTGAAATGGGGCGTGCCCTGCTACACCACCGATAACAAGAACGTCGTCCTGATACACGGCTTCAAGGACTACTGCGCGATACTGTTTGTAAAAGGCGCGCTGCTGAAGGACACACAGCGCATACTCGTTCAGCAGACGGAAAACGTGCAGGCGGGGCGGCAAGTCCGGTTCACCGGCGTTGATGACATAGCCGCACGGGAAGCGGTATTGAAAGACTATATCCGGGAAGCCGTTGAGATCGAAAAGGCCGGCCTGGAGGTGGATTTCAAAAAGAGCACGGAGTATGCCATCCCCGAAGAACTGCAAAGCAAATTCAATGAAAACCCGGCATTGAAGACGGCTTACGAGGCTTTGACACCGGGGCGGCAGCGAGCGTACCTGCTCTATTTCTCGCAGCCCAAGCAAGCCAAGACGCGCCAGACGCGGGTGGAGAGATACGCGCCGCAGATTCTGGCGGGGAAGGGATTGAACGATTAGGACACATTGATTTATGGGAGGATATGGTCATCGGCTCCCTTCAGATACTTTATCCAGTCGTTGTCGTCTTCAAGCGGTTCATCCGGTGTGATGCCCTCATTCGAGATATTGATCCCATCAATTGACAATGTGTTGCTGCATAGTACTAAAACACAGGATAGATCATTTAAATCAAAAACGGACATCCCGACATCCTTGCCAAAGCTCTTCTTTCCTAGAATCAGCACATTGTCGAGCCGCTTCTTGAGTATCATGGCGAGCGTTTCTGACGCGCTGGCAGTTTCGGCGTCAATCAGCACGTATATCTGCTTAAACCTGATCCAGTGCGCCGTGCTTTCAAACTCGGTGAGGTTCTTTCCATCCCTGTTATGTAGCGTCGCCAGTTTGCAGGGGGGAGTCAGCATATCGGCAATCTTCATGGCGCTGTCCAGATTACCCCCTGTGTTTGCGCGCAGGTCCAGTACCAGGCGCTTGGTTGGCGCGTCGGATAACGCGCTTAACGCGTCACCGAAATGGGCGTAGGTGTTGTCGGCGAACTGCTCAATACGGATGCGGATGATATCCCGGTCGACATGCTCCGACCAGACGTACTGATTAGCGTTCATCGATTGATAATTGATATACTCCTCGTCCGTCAGCATGAACGAATACTTATCCTGCGGCAGAAGGACCGCCTCAAACAGCGTCTTCACGTCATGTATGGAAGGATCACCGTCGGCAGCGCTGAATTCCTGTATCGCCTGAGTGCCCGAATCCGTCAAATAAAAATACGTGTCCTGAATAAACCCGGCAATCCGCGCGCGCGGAAGGGTCTTGAGCTTGTCAATCTCGCTTTGCAGCTCGGTAAGGCTGCTGCTGTCCGCGTCCGCTACTTTGAGCCGGTTAAAATATTGTTCCGCCTGCCGCCAGTCCGACTGACCCAGCCAGAAGCTGGTTAGGCTTTCGAGCACATCGGGCTGCTCCGGCGCGGACTCTTCAAGCCGCTTGAGTATTCTGCCCGCGTCGGCGAAGCTCCGCCAATGGGCAAGCTTCGCTCCGAGATCAAGATACAAACGCAGCTCGTCAGGGTTATAGAAGAGGCCATCTTCCAACGCATAGAGGCTTTCTGAGAAGTGATAGATTTCGGCAAGGCAGTTGGACAGCGTTGCAAAATAGAAAGGTTCGCGCTTATGGAAGGAAATCGCGCGACGGGAATAGTCGACAGCTTCGTTGTATCGGCCGGACTTTACGCAATATATAGCGTACAGGTGCAGCAGCTCATGGTCCTCCGACTGCTCTTTCAGCAGCTTGGAAATGGTCTGGCCGGCTTTCGGGAGACCCGCCGGGTCATCTGCGTAGACGGCGGCAAACGAACGCCAGAAGTCCAGCAGATACCGGAGCCGTCCGGCATCCTCGTCGTCCTCATCCTCGTCCCATTCATAGACGCTATTCCATTCGGCAGTCAGCGTATCGGCAAGCAGTTGCATATCGATGTACAAGCATTTAGCAGCGTATTCGCTGAAGAGCAGGCTGATGGTCGAAAGCACTGAATCGATATTACAAGGTATCAGTCGCAGGGCTTCGATTAACGAGATTTTCGCACTTTCATAATCGCCTGACGTGATATGGAGCTTGGTAAGAAAACAATAATAGCCACAGTCGCGCATCTTCGCGGTAACACGGTTCAGCAGCTTTTTGGCGTTGTCGTAATCCTGCATTCGGATAAAGCATTCTGCCGCGTTGTAGAAAGGAGCACTGTCCGATTCGTCAAAGTTGAGTATTTTTTTGAAGTAGGGCAGGGCACGTTCGTTGTCGTCCAACTGCATGTAACAGTACCCGATCTGGTTTCTGTACAGGCTGGAGCGGTTGTGCTTGTAAAGGCAGACGTGATAGTGGTGCAGGGCTTCTTGGTAGTCCTCTATAGATACCAGAAATGCGGCATAATGCTTGCGAAAGCC
>Ga0351857_1162_pt1 | contig 13725 bp, 13 predicted proteins | sample BONcelHFGM3001D9_FD_206801 | JGI IMG/M metagenome (GOLD analysis project Ga0351857, IMG submission 206801) | Enriched cells from coal bed in the Powder River Basin, Montana, United States - BONCAT cells FGM rep2 HSBNCT.FGM.300.1.D9 ... | reverse complement strand
TGGACTTCACAAAACCGGATGTTGCAAAACAGAACATCCTGGCTGCACTTGATTCAGGGGTACATGTTGTGGTGGGAACCTCGGGGTTGAGCGATGAAGATTACGAAGAAATCAATGACATCGCCAAAGCGAAAAACCTGGGCGTTCTTGCAGCCGGGAATTTTGCCCTTACCGTCGTGCTGCTGCAGAAATTTGCCAAGATCGCCGCAAAATACATCATTGATTATGCCGGTTCCGGTAAAGTGGATGTCCCAAGTGGTACCGTTCTGGAATTGGCAAACCAACTGGGGCGTATCCGGGAATCCTGTCTGGATATTCCCACAGATCAACTCCATGGCCCCATAGAAACCAGAGGGGCAAGATTGAACGGCTCTCAGGTCCATTCCATTCGTTTGCCCGGCTTTGTCATTGCCGCAGAAGCCATATTTGGAATGGATGACCAGAAACTGGTGCTGCGCCATGAAGCAGGCTCAAGTGCAACCCCCTATGTTGACGGGGCCTTGCTTGCCATCCGGAAGGTTAACACATTCAAAGGGCTTCAACGGGGTCTGGATACAATCATGGATATTTGATCAACTTTGGGAGAAATATATAGCTTTCAAGATAATGATTTTGAAAGCTATATATCAGTCTAACGAACTGAACCTTACTTCAGCGTCATCGCCTTTTCAGGACAAATTTCCTGACAGCAAAAACATGTAATACAGATCTCAGGATCCACCACCGGTAAGTTTTCGTCCATTGAAAGCGCAGATACCGGGCAATGTTCGATACAGGCGCCACACCCCGTGCACAGTTCCGGATCGGCCTGGGGTCTTACCAACGTCCTGTTTTTCATCAATTCTTGAACTGCCGTGTTACCCAGGATCGCTTCGCCGCCCAAAGGCGGAAGCTTGAAATCAGACAAAACCTGCATTTCCCCGTCTATTTGAGTCATTTGAGAATCGAAATCCCCAAGACCCAATGCCTTTGCTTTTTGAAGAAAACGCAGGCGACCCGGATCAAGCCCCATCATTCTCGCAACAACCCCATCCAGGGCCACGGCATTATCAGCAGCCAGAATCAGGCCGATCTTTCTCAGCTCAGGCGAGGCCGGACCATTTCCTTCCATGCCCACCACGGCATCCATGATAAATAAATCCGGAATCCGAAGTCGAAAAACCTCTACGATAACATCATGAAATCGCTCCGGCGAACCGGCTATATGGTGCAGTCTTGCTTTCTGCGCACCGGGCAGTATCCCATAGCTGTTTTTAATGGCCCCGGTCATAACGGTAAGGCCGTGTGTTTTGAACTTGGGCAGGCTGATAACGATATCAGCGTCCAGGATTTCTTTGGAAATCCCCACTTCCGGCATGAACTCGGGATTAAATGATAGATGTTGGGTTGTGTTGCCGAAATTTTTGTAATAACCCTTTGCCGCATTCATCAATCCGGATTTTTCAAAGCTTTTCTCATTGTCTCCATAGCTATACAGACCCGGATTATCGCCCACCACAATCTCGGCAGGGAACATCTCCTCAACCTTTTCAACCACAGCGCGCAGCAAAGACGGGTGCGTCACAATGTGTTCTTCCGCTGAGGACATGCGGAGCACATTGGGTTTGATCACCACTTTTTTCCTGTTAATCTCAAGAGGGAAAAGCGCAAATGCCCGATCAACTGCACATCGGCAGGTATCATAAGATGCCGGATGTATCATGACACGATACATATTTTCTCCTTTTCGTTACCGACCGTATCGTTCTCTGCCAACGAACAATCATTTCAAAAACGATAGACTTTCAAAAAATTCATTTCGCAAGGCAGCAGGGGGGGGGATAGGCCATTTAGGCCATCCCCGACCGATAACGTACCCAAAATCTTTATCTGGAAATCGATACCATATATTCCCCGGGATGAATCGTTACTCAACTGTTTTGAATTTTTCTTTCGGGGCGCCACATACCGGGCAATTGTCCGGTATGTTTTTGTCGGTGACATAGCCACAGACCTGACAAACATGATATGAATTTACCTTATCCCTGATAACACGGTATATTGCCCGTTCATACAATTTTGCATGGAATGATTCCGCATCCCTGGCCTGACCGAAGGCAAGCGCAGCCGTTTTTTCACCCTCCTCTTCCGCTTCCTGTAAAAACCGGGGATATTCATTTTCGCTGATAGATTTTTCACGCTGAAAGGATTTCTCCAGATTGGTATCCGTATCCGAAACCACAATATCCTTCATCAGGTTTAAATTTCGCGTGGCATGAACCCGCTCCGCTTCGGCAATGGCGCGAAACAGTAATGCAATCTGAGGAATATTCTCCTCTTCTGCCTTTTCAGCAAAGGCCAGCAGCCTGAAATAGGCTTTTGCCTCACCGGTAAATGCGGCTTTAACGTTTTCTTTTGTCTTTTCTTTCATCAAATTCATCCTTTAAACGACACTGATTGGGTGGCTGGCGGCAGATTATTACTTCAACTCCTCAATTTCTTCTTCGACCTCCTTTGCACCTTCAGCATAGAATTTTTCTTCCTCCGGGGCAAGTTCGCGAAGGAGTCGGAGGAACTCACCTGCATGAACCCGTTCTTCGTCGGCAATGTCTTTCAGAACTGCTATAGCCAGCTTGTTGTCCGTTGACTCGGCAAGCTGCATGTACAACTGAATCGCTTCGTATTCCGCAGCGACCATGAAGCGGATTGCCCGGACGAGTTCCGCATTCGTGAGTTTTCTGTTGTTCGCCAATCCTGAAAAGGGTGATCCAAACTCTGGCATAACCATTCTCCTTTCCTTAAATCAACGTTATCATAAAGATAAAAATGCCTGTTCCCTTCTATCCATTGATAAAGCTCTTCTGGTGACAATTGTTTGTATTTATCCGGATTAATCATCTTTCATTTGTCCGTTTTTGGTGATCGGGTTAGACGTTTTCAAGGTATCCTTGCCTATGGCATAGTGGAAATGAATTTTCAAGATGAAACTGTCAACACAGGATTCAGCCCACTGGTTAACGGATGATTCTTTTAAGTCAGCATGAAATGAAAAAAACGAGCAGAATGCTGCTTGTAATTCAGATGCGGATGGCGTAAGGAATACTGGTCTCAATCCAAACCAGTCAATTTTCCGGCGGATACCGCTGAAAGTAAATGAAAATGGGGGAGAGAATGAGCAATCATGCCGCAGAGTGGGTCGGTCTGCCTCGGAAAACCAGCGAGGAGGTCCCCTGGCGGATGTATCTGATCATTGGTTGTGTGGGGCTGATCCTGACAGGGATCGTGGGGTATGGTTTTTTAACTGCGGACCGGATGAACCGGACAGATGCTCCGTTAACGGACGCTGTCTCAGTGGCCAAACTGGAGACCACCCGTGCCCACCATCAGATCGAGAGAATAGCGAGTGGGGAGAGCTTCGATAACATTGAATCAGCCCTTGCTCATCTGGATCAGGCCCATTATCATTTGCAGGAAATATTCAACCAGGAAGAAGGTGTCACACCGCACGTCTACACTATCGAAGACCCCGGACTCCAAAGGGAAATCCAAACCGCAAAAGACTTGCTCTCCGAGTTGAAAGCGGTAAGCTGGCAGCGTCTGGCCTCCCGTGAGGTTCGTGGTATCGGAAAAGAAGTCGATTCCCGCTATCTTGAACGGCTGAACGGTTTCATGGACCAGATCGACCGGATCAGGGCCCGCCTGGATGAGATCAAAGCCCAAAACTTCAGAAAATTCCGTGCCAGCCAAATCATTCTTGCCATTATTTGCGTTTCTCTTACCCTGATGATCGGTTTCGCCTTCAATCGGTTTGAACGTCGAAGCGCATCGGATTTTTTTGCCATGAAACGTGTCAAGGAGCATCTGGAAAACGAGATGCTCGAACGAAAATCCGCGGAGATGGCCCTCAGGGAGAGCGAGGCCCGATTTCGCCAGATCGCCGAAACCATCGAGGATATTTTCTGGCTTCAGAATACAACGGGCAAAAAAAAAATCATCTATATCAATCCGGCTTTCGAAAGCGTGTGGGGAATACCCTGTGAAACGCTCTATGCCGAGCCGGATACTTTTCTGAGACCGGTGCATCCTGAAGATACTGATATCGCACGCCGTTTTTTTGACATGTTTCCCGGCGGGGGAGAAGAAGGCCGAACCGAATTCAGAATATGCCGTCCTGACGGGGCAATCCGATGGATACATGTCCGAGGCTTTCCCATCTGTGGCAGCGACGGTGAAATCCAGCGGGCCGCGGGCTTTGCTCAGGATATCACCACCCGGAAGCGGCATGAAAGAAGGCTTAAAGAGCTGTTGGCCGAAATCCGTAATTTTGCCGCCATCGTTTCCCACGACCTGCGAGCACCCCTCGTGAACCTGAAGGGATTTGTCCGGGAGATCGCCCGAATCCAGGAAAATATAAAAACCGAGATGCAGGCGTTTCTGTCCTTTATATCAGAGGATCGCAGAAAAGAAATCGCTCCGGCTCTTGAAAAAGATTTGCCCGAGGCACTTGATTTCATCACAGCATCTGCTTCCCGAATGGAGACCATGATTCAGGCTGTTCTCCGGCTCTCACGCATCGAAGAGCGGCAGATGAACCCCGAACTGATCGATATGAATGCGCTGTTAAACGACCTTCTTGAATCGTTTGCCTATCAAATCAAACAGCAACAAATCCGAGTCATGGTCGTCCCCTTGCCGGAAATACGGGCGGACCGCTTTGCCATGGAGCAGGTCTTTTCCAATTTGATCAGCAACGCCATTCACTATCTTGCATCTGATCGGATTGGCGAAATTTCCATCGGCGCCGAATGTCATCCGGATGAAACCGTCTTCCATGTCCGGGATAACGGCATGGGTATACAATCCTCGGATCTTGAGAGAATCTTTGATATATTCCAGCGCATCGGAACGACAACCGTACCCGGAGAAGGAATGGGATTGACCTATACAAGATCCCTGATCCGACGTCATGGTGGGAGAATCTGGTGTGATTCTCGTGTGGGTGAAGGATCGACTTTCTTTTTTTCCATAGCGGCTGATCTGGAAAAAAATCAAAATGACTGAAAGTCCCGACTTCACATGTGATGTCGCCAGAATCGGACCGACAACTCAAGCGTCAGATGGAATACCTATTGAAAAAGCACTGCGCATTCTTTGCATGGATGATGACCCCGCAATGGCCAGGCTCCTTCAGAAACATCTTTCCCGAACCGGCCATGAGGTCAAAGTGGCACACGATGGTATGACCGGGCTTTCCATGCATCGGCAAGAAGCGTTCGATTTTCTGGTTATCGATTACCGGATGCCCGACCTGACCGGCATCGATGTTCTCCGGGCGCTTGCCGGGAACAACGGCATGCCGCCGTCCATTATCCTTACCGCCGCGGGAGATGAAAAGACCGCTGTTGAAGCCATGAAACTGGGAGCCAGCGATTATATTCTCAAGGATTCGGACGGCGGGTATCTTGAACTCATTCCTTCCGTAATACGGCGGGCGTTACAACAGAAGCAGCTTGTCGAAGCAAAAAAGGCTGCTGAGGATCGGCTCCGCAGGGCTCATGACGAACTGGAAAAGCTCGTAACGGCACGGACAGCCGAGCTTGTCATCGCCAACGATGCGCTCCAGGAGGAGATCGCCGAGCGGAAACGTGCCGAGGAACGACTGAGAGAAACCCACCAGAGGCTCGAGGATCTGGTGAAAGAACGAACTCGGGAACTTGAAGCAAAAACCCTCAATCTGGAAGAACTGAATATTGCATTAAAAATTTTACTCAATAAACGGGAACATGACCAAAAGGAGCTCGAGGAGAATGTCCTCTCCAATGTCAAAAAATTCATTCTTCCCTGCATCGAGAAGCTGAAAAAAAACGTATTGAACCCCAGTCAGACTGCCTGGCTGAGACTGCTCGAAGCTCATATCAGTGAAATCATTTCCCCCTTCTCAAAGACCCTTTCCGCCAGATATGCGGATTTGACTCCGACAGAAATCCGGATTGCCGAAATGATCCGTCAGGACAAGGCCACAAAGGAGATGGCAGAATTTCTGAACATCTCTGACAGCGCCATCGTCTTCCACCGGAACAACATCCGGAAAAAACTCGGCCTGGTGAACAAAAAGATCAGCCTGAAATCCTACCTGATGACGCTCTCCTGAACTCTTTTCCTGTTTAATGAACGTCGTGCAGCATGAAATTGAACACAACTATCAGGTTTTACCTATTATTTTCCTCCTTTTTTTCTACCCTGTAATTCTTCCCAACGCTGTGTTATTTCTTTAAATCATTCCCAAGCAGCCCGATGACTTCAGGCTGCTTTCAAAACAACATGCCATCCGGTACCGGATAGCGTTTTTTTTCCGGGCTGATGAAATGGCGAAGAACGGTCCACTTACGGACGGATATAATCACATTCGAAAGGAGACGTTTATGAAAAAAATGCTTTATCTGATTCTTGCTGTTGGTCTGATGTTCAGCGGGGCTTCGGCTCAGGTGCAGTCCGATATAACCAAACACCCGAGCTGCACGTACTGCGGAATGGACCGGGCGGAATATGCCCACTCCCGGGTCTATATCCAATACGAAGACGGGACGACCTTCGGCGCCTGCTCTCTTCACTGCGCAGCGCTTGACATGGCCTTCAAGATCGACAAAACGCTTCAGGCGATCCAGGTGGCCGACTACAACACCAAAGCGCTCATCGATGCGGAAACTGCCGTATGGGTAGTCGGTGGAAGCAAGATGGGTGTCATGACCAAGCGGGCGAAGTGGGCCTTTGGGAAAAAAGAGGACGCCGAAGCCTTTGTCAAGGCAAATGGTGGCACCATCTGCGGGTTTGAAGATGCCATGAAAGCCGTATATGAGGACATGTATCAGGATACCCGGATGATCCGGGAAAAGCGGAAGATGATGCGCATGCAGAAAGGGAAGAACTGATGTGGCATGAGCCAGTCGGAAACGCCCTCAGGTGGATGCCGTTCGGGATACGGATTATGTCTCATTGAACGACTGATTGATCACTTACGTCTCATGGTAAGGAGGGATTTATGGTTTTTGACAAGAAGTTCCGGAGTATTCTTTTCTGCTGTCTTTTTTTGATTCCGGCCATGACCTGGGCCGAAGCCGAACGTGAAAGCTGTAAGGTATGCGGCATGTGGATCGATCAGTATCAGCGTACCGCTGTGGAAATGGTATATAGTGACGGTAAGACAGAACATGCCTGCGGTGTGGCCTGTATGTTTCGTATCGTTCATGAAAAAGGGCTGGATTCGTTTCGTTCCATTCGTGTGAATGACTGGAATACAGGTGCCAAGGTGAATGCGCAAAACGCATGGTATTCTTTGGGCAGCCGCTTGATTCCCGACATGTTGCCCAATTACATTGCTTTTGCCGATCAACAATCAGGTGAGGCATTCGCCGCCAAGGAAGGGGGTGTGGTGCTCAGCTTTATCAATGCCATGGATACAATTTCTCCCCGCGGAATGACCCAGCCGTTTCGGATCCGTCAGGCGGTAACACCCGGGGCTGGCTCGTTCGGCATTGGACTCGCATATGCCTATGTCATGAAAGACCGTTTGAAGATCGGCACAGACGGCCAGGACCCCGATTCATTTATCAGTGGTAATCCGGCGCAACCCCGGGCACCCAAGCAGATCGATATTCAGACCCAAATGCTGGTCATGAATTATGGAATCACGGACAGAGTCGCATTTCAGATGAATCTGCCCTATTTCGAGAAAGAAATGGAAACCCTGGTTCGGCAGGGCAATCAAATCAATACCGTCACATCCGAAAATGATGGTCTGGGGGATATCACTTTCGAATTCCGATATAATCCATGGCGCAGCCATTACTATGACAAGTTTTTTACACTTCTTGCCGGCGCCACCCTGCCAACCGGCGATTTCGATGCCACCCGGGCATATAATGCCGCGCTTAAAACCAATCTAATTTCAACCGGTCCGGGTATGCAGTTGGGAAGCGGAATTCCAACGGTCCTTGGCGGGCTTTTATATTCACAGCGATTGGGACATTTCTGGCTTCATGCGCAGGCACTTTATCGATATTTTCCGGAAAACAGAGACGATTATAAATTTGGGGATGAAACCCAGGCTGGCCTGGCCATCCATTACACCCCGAATTATGATATGGTGTTGGGTATCGAAATGGATGCGTCTTATACAGATGAAAATGAAGACCTGGGTATCAAGATTGGTAACACCGGTGGAACCAGAGCCAACCTGGCACTGGTGTTTGACTGGCGTTTTCTGAATGCCTTTGGCGGCAACATGAATTTGAGAGGCTCTGTCGGACTTCCGGTCTACGAAGATCTGAATTCCCAGGATTTTCTGAATGCCGGTGGGAAAAAGTTCACCCAATCACAGCTTGGAGAAGGCTTTTTTGCCAATCTGGTCATCAATTTCAATACCCGTTTCGGCGACTTCTAATCCATATAAAAAACTATCCCTGAAAAAGGTTATTGGTCTTCGTGACCTTCGTGTTTCAACAAGTATGGACTTCCAAAAAAATTATTTCACTGCGTTATCGGCCATCCTTGACCGATAACGCATCCAAAATCGTTATCCTGAAGGTTATAGCTCACTTTTCAGGTTGATTGTTCTTCTTTCTTGCATCAGGTTTTTCCGGCACTGTGCCATCAGGACTTGCCTTTTCAGTCTGAGCAGGCTTTGCGGGGCTGACACGCTCCGTTCTTCCTGTCTGAGCTGGCATCTGCTGCTGAGGCTGACTTCCCGGCTGCTTATGTTCAGGGCTTGCTTTTTGTGTCTGATCCGGTTTCGGGGGACTGACACGCTCCGTTCTTCCTGTCTGAGCTGGCATCTGCTGTTGAGGCTGACTTCCCGGCTGGAAGGGTTTGGCAACATAGTCAACAGCCCCAAGCTGGAGTCCGCGCACCTTGTCTCTGGTCTCATCCAGCGCAGAAAGAAAGATCACGGGAATTTTCTGCGTGTCCGGATTCGTTTTCAACCGTCGACATACTTCAAATCCATCGATTCCCGGCATCATGATATCCAGAAGAATGAGATCCGGACGAACTTTTTGGGCAATCGCCAGAGCTGACTCGCCGTTTTTTGCGAACAACAGCTTGCACCCGATATTCTCCAAAGTCTGAGAAAGCACCTGAAGGTTAGCCGGTTGATCGTCAACCAGGAGGATGGATTCCTGGCGTTTATCCATTATTTTCATCAGTCTTTCCCTTTGCCTGGTTCTCAGATGCTGGCCGGCCTGCAAGCAGCAAAAAATCCGCCAAGCCGTATGACTACTTTTTTACCCGTTTCCAAGTCTGCCAAATATGTCCGGATTCGCCTTTGGTGTGGAACTTCTTGGGTACTTTCAATCCAGCAGGGTCAAAGCAAATCTTGTACTGATCCGGTCCATCAAATTCATATATTGCGATCACGGTGGTACCGGCATTCGGACCTGCAGAACGAATCCAGTGCATTTCATTATTACCATTCCGAAAATTCTTGTACGCATAAATGTACCATCCATGCCTATCCGGTTAACCCCCAATACATGGGTCAGGCCATTTTTGCGACACCCCAGGATGCTGCAACTCTCCTTGCAGGCTTCATCGTTTGGGAAGTGCTTCTGGAAATCCGGCAAAGTCTTGAGTACATAGCGGCTCATCTCGCCGGTTTTGGGGGTCAACCAGATAGGCATGGTACCATCCTTTCTGTTAATGTATCACGTTGAGTCTGTTTGAGGATTCTGGATCAGGCCTGAAAACAAAACGAGAAGCGCATCAAAAGCGGCGCACACACGAAGTCGGTCGAGGATGACCCACGGCTTTTCAAGGCGTCAGCCGCAAAAGGTCTATCCCCTTCCTGCCGCCTTCCCAAAACCATTATCTTAAAAACTATATACAGAATCGCGGCATCGCCACACTACTCGGCCGGATTTTGGTGAATCCAGCCTTGTTGGGTAAAATAGTTTTCCAACTCGTCTGCGATTTCTTCGGCCAGACCGACGGCAAGTTGTGTGGAAGCCGACTTATAACTTTTGACGCCACTCATTGCGGCATTGGATGTCACCACAGCCCTCATACCGGCTCCTGCAGCCATTCTGGCAGGCCCCATGATCGCGAACCCGGGCAGATTGCCGCTGTCAATGTGGATGTCAAAAGCCATGATTTCCCGGACGCCGAAATCCCCGGAAGCTGATACGATGACTGCGCAGTCAAGGAAAGATTTGCCCGCACCGAAGCCTATCACATTGCGCCGAGGGCGACTTCCCTCGTCGATATTGACAAAATGCCCGGTGATGATAATCGAATCTTTGGTCGTTGGCGTGCTTGATGTGATACGCATGGGCTTCAAGCCCATCTCTGTGATCTTCACCATCAACTCGCCTGCCAGAACATCTGCCACCTCATAGCCCAGTTGGCGATCATCTTCCAAAGGGTCATCGTCCTTGCTAAAAAACCCCTCATTTTCCTTGATGACAGCCGAGCTGACATCAAAATTGGTGATCAGCACCCATTCAGGCCTGGGCAATTGCGTATCGACGATTTGGCTGGTTGGAAGAACATTGGTCCTGCTACAGCCAGCAACCGATAAGAGCAGCACCCAAGCCATTACAAATTTGAAGGGAAAAGACCAGTGCATAAACACACCTCCGTGCAGTATCACTCATATAATAACTCAGGGCCCCGGGCTTAGACGGAAAGACGGCCGGCAAAATCGCTTCCGTTGTTGATTTTTTACATGTCCGGATTGGAAATGCAAGAAAGAATCACTGCTGCCCAAATTCCGTCATGTATCGGGTTTTTTTGCGGTACCAGGTCGAATGCCAGCTCAATATCATCTTGAAAGCAGGCAGGATTTGGCGTATTGCTGACTCATTGACGTTCAATTTTGATGTTTCATATTCAATAGGAGGTAAAAAACATGTTGAGTCATATTGTCATTTTCTGGTTGAAACCCGAACTTGAACCCAGTCAGATAATCGCATTCAGGGAAGGACTGGATTCATTGAAAGACATTCCCGGCACCCGGGGCATCTATATCGGTACCCCGGCAAAAATCTCTCCGCGTCCGGTGATCGATTCCTCCTACTCGATAGCGATGACGATTCTGTTTGATTCACTCTCTGATCAGGATGCCTATCAGATTCATCCGCTTCATCAGGCATTTTTAAATCGATTCAAATCCGACTGGTCCAAAGTGATTGTATATGATTACATGTAGTGCATCTGAAACATTTTCCCTGTATAAATTGTATCCAGTTTTCAGGAAAAATGATGGACTGACTGAACCATTTTTTCTGTGATCGGCCGCGCGCGCAAAAATTGGGTGTCGCCTAACATCTCAAACAGGTGGGTTGATTTGGTTTGCGCGCCAATGCGTTACAATATACCCGCCTGTTCCAGTTTAAACCATTCCGGATTCCTCAAAAATCAATACGCCATCCATTTCTCCTTTGTCCCATATAGCTTTCAAGATAATGATTTTGGGAAGGCAGCAGGGAGGGGATAGGCCTTTTTTGGCCATCCTCGACCGGATAATGCACCCAATATCTTTGTCTTGAAAGCTATATAATTCTTGGATCATTCTGTTCTGCCAATAACCCGGGAGGCTGAAAAGAGTCATATGTGACCATCGGTTAAATATGACCCAGTTATATGGCTGTCAATGCGTGTTATGTATATGTGTTTAAAATAATAATTAAATAAATTAAGTATGATATATTAAATATTGGTGATTGTTATCAACCTGGCACAAAGATTGAATGTATAATCAATAATGCATGGATGGAATCACACCCACGAAATGAAAAAGGTATCTGCCACTTTTTTTCTAACTCATGAATTTGCATTTTCACGGATAAATAGGCGGAAAATAAAGAGGTGTTAAAATGAAAAGAACAAAATATATGACAGGACTCCTGATGTGTTTGTTTTCCATAGGGATGATGGCGGTTGTGTCTCCATCCTTGGCTGCAGACACACCATCTGTGGTAGTTGGTCGCGTATATTACATCGAAGGGGAACTGCTTCGTTATGTTCCTGAGACGAACGATTGGGTGGCTGTGGTAAGGGATACACCTTTTGGAACAGAAGATACACTCTTTACAGGCAGCAGGGGATTGGGGGAGTTGATTGCTCCCAATGGAACATGGATCAGGATTGGAAACAGCACACAGATCCAATTTATCGCCCTCGATATGGACTTTTCCGAAATGGACGTGGCCACTGGTGTTGCCCGGATTTATAACAAAAGCACTAATACGATCATCAAAGTGACGTGTCCATTCGGGTACGTTCTGGCTGATCCCGGAACAGTTTTCGACTTTTATGTGGGCGAAAACTCTGTCGAAGTGCTCGCGTTGATTGGGAAGGTGAGTTTCATCCACTCGGCAACGAATGCCAGATACGACGCTCTGGCTGGCTCTCCTTCAATACTTGTGGACCAGCAACAGGTGACGTCAGGCAATGGGATGCCTGATCCCGACTGGGACCGATGGAACGTTCGACGTGAAGGTTTCTGGGCAATGAAGACCAGGGAGACAGGACGATCGGCAGAATATCTTCCACCCAACCTCCGGAATGATGCGTACATTCTTGAAGAGAACGGAAGGTGGGAGAACGTTTACTATGAAGGCGAATCGCGCTGGTTGTGGCAACCTACTACCGTAGCCGTGGGATGGCGGCCTTTCAGCGTGGGCAGATGGACCGACTATTATGGAGACCAATGTTGGGTTCCGGCTGAACCATTCGGGTACACCACTCACCATTACGGTAACTGGGTACATGTGAGTAATTCGTGGTACTGGGCCCCGCCTGTGGTGGGCGTGCGCGTTGGCCTCCCCCTCCTTGATGTCGGTTTTTACTGGTATCCTGGAAGGGTTTCATGGATTCATCGTGGTGCCTATGTGGGATGGGTGCCTCTGGCACCGCGCGAGATGTACTATAGCCACCGCTACTGGGGAGGCCCTTATGCAGGAGTCGTAACCAACGCCAATATCGCACAGATCAACATCAACATCGGAAACTATGCTTATGCCAACCAGGCTGTCGTGGTTAACCAGGACAGTTTCTATAGTGTAAACAATTACAGTAATGTACAGGTGACAAATATCAATAACACCACTATTGTCAACGACTACAGTGCTGCGCCGGTTGTCAATGAAACAGTGGTAAACAACTACACGACCAACACGCAGCGGTACAACTATACCAACGCCACGGTGGCAGAGAAGCCCCACAATGCTGTTGTCGATCGAATCCAGTATAATAAGACAATCATTCAGGAGGGCAGGGTAGAGAACGCTGTCGTGGCTCAGGAACGCGTGAAGCGTACCGAGGCAGGAAGGATCAATCAGGGGGCCAGGGTTGAACCACCGAAGAGCACGAACTATATCGTGCCCGCCAGCAAGGTCAACCAACCGAAATCGGAATTAAAACTTCAACAGAGGGCAATCAAAAGCAGTGGAAACGGCGCACGGCAGGGGAGACAGCCTCAGCAGCAGATGCCCGATCAGACAGGAAGGACGGAGCGTGTCAGTCCCGCAAGACCAGATCAGACTGAAAAGACAAGTCCTGAACGTAAGCAGCCTGGAAGTCAGCCTCAGCAGCAGATGCCCGATCAGACAGGAAGGACGGAGCGTGTCAGTCCCGCAAGACCAGATCAGACTGAAAAGACAAGTCCTGATCGTACGCAGCAGGGGAGACAGCCTCAGCAGGAGGTGCCTGGTCAGACAGGAAGGACGGAGCGTGTCAGTCCCCCGAAACCGG
>Ga0351857_1160_pt1 | contig 13863 bp, 9 predicted proteins | sample BONcelHFGM3001D9_FD_206801 | JGI IMG/M metagenome (GOLD analysis project Ga0351857, IMG submission 206801) | Enriched cells from coal bed in the Powder River Basin, Montana, United States - BONCAT cells FGM rep2 HSBNCT.FGM.300.1.D9 ... | reverse complement strand
GCAGCGGATCGAGCAAGGCGGCCAGCGCCGGCCGCAGCACCGCGCAGGCATGCAGATCGACGATCCGGTGGCTGGCACGGGCATTGAACCCGAGGGTCACGCCTTCCTTCCGCCGCGAGGCGGTGAGATCGGCACGTCGCCGGCTGGCGGGCGGCGACACGGCGAGGGGCTCGATCTCGCCGGCGGCGATCTCGAAACGCGCGAGCGCGGCGGCCAATTGCTCCAGCTTCCAGGCGCGATAGGTCTTGCCGTCGATGTGCTGCAAGGTGCAGCCGCCGCAGCCCGCCAAAGGGCCGATGCCGAAATGCGGGCAGGGCGGGGCGGCGCGCGACGGACCCGGCGCGATGACGTCGCGGATGCGGCCGATCAGCCTTCCGTCGCCATCGCGCGCGAGGCGCGCCGTCAGGCGGTCCCCCGGCGCTGCATAGGGCACGAACACGCGCTCGTCCTCGAAGGCGGCGATGCCGTCGCCGCGCGCGCCGAGCGAGTCGATCGCGAGTTCGATATCGGTTTCGGTCTTCATGGGCGACAGAGATAGACCACGGAGGCGATGGAAGACAGGAGGGGAAAGCGCCCGCGCATCGCCCAATCGCAAATTCCGATCCGGCGCCGTCGGTGCGTCACTGCGCTCTCCGGGCCGCAATCAGGAATTCGATGTTGCCGTCGGCGCCCGCGATCGGGCTGGGCACTATGCCGAGCACGGTCCACCCCGGCTGGGCGCCGATCCAGGCGCGGATGGTCTCGCAGATCTCGGCGCGCAAGGCTTCGTCGCGGACGATGCCGCCCTTGCCGACGCGCCCCGGCCCGGCCTCGAATTGCGGCTTGATGAGCGCCACCAGCGCCGCGCCGGGCCTGGCGAGGGCCAGCGGCGCCGGCAGCACGGTGCGCAGTCCGATGAAGCTCGCATCGCAGACGACGATGTCAACCAGATCCGGAATCTCGGCCGCAGTCAGATGCCGCGCGTTGGTCCGCTCCAGCACGATCACGCGCGGGTCCTGGCGTAGCGACCAGTCGAGCTGCCCGTGCCCGACATCGACGGCGTAAACCCTGGCTGCACCGCGGGCGAGCAGCACCTGCGTGAATCCGCCGGTGGAGGCGCCGACATCGAGGCAGATGCATCCGGCCGGGTCGAGGCCGAAACGGTCGAGCGCATGGGCGAGCTTCACGCCGCCGCGCGATACCCAGGGGTGGCCCTTGCCTTTCACCGCGAGCGGCGCATCGGCGGGCAGCAGCGCGCCGGGCTTGTCGATCCGCCGGGTTTCGCTGACGACGAGGCCGGCCATGATCAGCGCCTGGGCGCGGGCGCGGCTTTCCGCCAGTCCGCGCGCCACGAGAAGCTGATCCGCCCGCTGCTTGGCCGCCATTGCGATCCGCGCCCCGGTCTATGCCGCGGCAGCATAGTGCCGGTTCGACATCCGGCGGAAGCGCAGGTTCAGCAGCAGCGCCGCTAGCGCGAGGCCGGCGGCGAGGCCGATCCAGATGCCGACGGCGCCGAGGCCGGCCGTGAAGCCCATCGCATAGGCGAGGCTGAAGCCGACCGCCCAATAGCTGAAGGCGGCGATCAGCATCGGCATGCGCACGTCGTTCATGCCGCGCAGCGAGCCCATGGCGATAGCCTGGGCGCCGTCCGCCATCTGGAACAGCGCGGCGAAGACCAGCAGGGTCGCGGCCATCGCCACCACTTCGGCGCCGTTGCCCACCGCCTCGTCGAGGAACAGGGCCGGCAGGTCGAAGCGCGTGAGGTAGAGCATGATCGCCATCAGCGCCATGAAGGCGGTGCCGAGCGCGATCGCCACCCAGCCGGCGCGGCGCAGGCCTGCCGGGTCGCGGCGTCCCACCGCATGGCCGACGCGCACCGTCGCCGCCTGGGCGATGCCGAAGGGCACCATGAAGGTGACGGAGGCGATCTGCACGGCGATCTGGTGCGCGGCGAGCGGCACGGTGCCGAGCCAGCCCATCAGCACCACGGCGGCGATGAAGACCCCCGCCTCCAGGGTGAAGGCGACGAAGATCGGCGTGCCGAGCGCGAAGATGCGGCGAAGTTTCGGCCAATCGGCGCGCCAGAAGCGCGCCAGGATGCGGTAGTCGCGGAACGGCTTGGCCCATACCGCAACGGCGAGCTGAACCGCCACCATCGCGATCTGGACGATGGTGGTGGCAAGGCCGGCGCCGGCGATGCCCATTTCCGGCAGGCCGAAATGCCCGAACACCAGCGCGTAGACGAGAATGCCGTTCATCGGAATGCCGGCGAGCATCACCCACAGGGCCGACCGCGGGTGGTTGAGCGCGGCCACGAAATTGCGCAGCACGATCAGCCACAGCGCCGGCACGCTGCACCACAGCAGGGTGGAGAGATATTCGCCCGCCAGCGCCGCCAGCTTGGCGTCCTGGCCGATGGCGACCAGTATCGGCTCGCCGTAAGCCAGAACCAGGCTCGACGGCAGGCCGATGAAAAGGCCGGCCCAAAGGCCCATCCGCGTCACGCGGCGGACGCCGCGGGCGTCGCCGGCGCCATGGGCCTGCGCGGCGAGCGGCGCCGTCGCCGTCACGATGCCCATGCCGACGATGAACAGCAGGAAGAAGAAGTTCATGCCCAGCGCCGCCGCCGCCAGCGAATCGGCGCCAAGCCGGCCCAACAGCAGCACGTCCGTGGTCAGCATCGCGGTCTGCCCAAGCTGCGTCAGCGCCATGGGCAGGGCGAGCTTCACCGTCGCGCCGAGCTCGGCGCGCAGAATGCCGCGGGACGCGGGCACAGGGCCCGCCGCGGTGATGGCGGTTCCGTCAGGCATGGGATGGCCGAATATAGCCATTCGCGCGCGCCGGGGAAGGTGGGCGCCCTGTCGCGAGACAAGTTCGCAAGAAACGGCCGTAAGCAACGCCGCCGGGCGGGCCAGCGTTACGCGGCCGTGCCCCCACGTCTAACGAAATTGCCGCGCCGGCTCCGGTCCCTCACGTTCCAACGCCCAATCCGTGCGATCCGGGAAGTGGGCCCGTACGGGGGGCTACGCCCGCACCGGCCGGATCGCCACCGCCTTTTCCTCGGCGCCGAGCGCCATGAGGGCCTGGGCCACGATGTGCTTCGCGTTAAGCCCGGCCTCGTCATATTGCTTTTCGGGCTTGTCGTGCTCCTGGAATATGTCCGGGAGCACCATCGGCCTGATTTTCAGGCCGCGGTCGAGCAGGCCGGTGGTGGCGAGGTGGTGCAGCACATGGGCGGAGAAGCCGCCGATGGCCGATTCCTCGACCGTGATCAGCACCTCGTGCTCGCGCGCCAGCCTGTTCACCAGATCGGTGTCGAGCGGCTTGTGGAAGCGGGCATCGGCCACGGTGGTGGAGAGGCCGCGCGCCGCCAGATCTTCCGCCGCCTTCAGCGCCTCGGCGAGGCGGGTGCCGTAGGAAAGGATGGCGATGGTGGTGCCTTCGCGCAGGATGCGGCCCTTGCCGAGCGGCAGGGGCACGCCCTGCTCGGGCATGTCGACGCCCACGCCTTCGCCGCGCGGATAGCGCACGGCCGAGGGGCCCGCGTCATGGGCCGCCTGCGTCGCCACCATGTGCACGAGTTCCGCCTCGTCCGCGGCCGCCATCAGCACGATGCCGGGCAGGCAGCCGAGATAGGCGCCATCGAAGGAGCCGGCATGGGTCTGGCCGTCGGCGCCCACCAGCCCGGCACGATCCATGGCGAAGCGCACCGGCAGGCCCTGGATGGCAACGTCGTGCACGAGCTGGTCGTAGCCGCGCTGCAGGAAGGTGGAGTAGATGGCGCAGAACGGCTTCATGCCGTCGGCGGCGAGGCCGGCGGCGAAAGTGACCGCGTGTTGCTCGGCGATGCCGACGTCGAAGATGCGCTTCGGGAACTGCTTGGCGAAGAGGTCGAGCCCGGTGCCGGACGGCATGGCGGCGGTGATGGCGACAATCTTGTCGTCCTTCCGCGCTTCCTTGATCAGGCTTTCGGCGAACACTTTGGTGTAGGAGGGCGCGTTGGCCGGCGCCTTCACCTGCTGGCCGGTGATGACGTCGAACTTGTTCACGCCGTGATACTTGTCCGACGAGCTTTCGGCCGGCGGATAGCCTTTGCCCTTCTGCGTCACGACGTGGACGATGATCGGCCCACCCTCCTTGTCGTCGCGCACGTTCTTCAGCACGGGAACGAGGTGGTCGAGATTGTGGCCGTCGATCGGGCCGACGTAATAGAAGCCGAGCTCTTCGAACAGCGTGCCGCCCGTGAGCAGGCCGCGCGCATATTCCTCGGCGCGCTCGGCCGCCTTGCGCAGCGGGCGCGGGAATTTCTCGGCGATGATCTTGGTGAGGTGGCGGATCGAGCGGTAGCTGCGCGACGATATCAGCCGCGAGAGATAGGCCGACAGCGCGCCCACCGGCGGCGCGATCGACATGTCGTTGTCGTTGAGGATGACGATCAGGCGCGAATCCATCGCGCCCGCATTGTTCATCGCCTCATAGGCCATGCCGGCGCTCATCGCGCCGTCGCCGATCACGCAGACGACGTTGTTCTTCTTGCCCTGCAGGTCGCGCGACACCGCGAAGCCGAGGCCGGCCGAGATCGACGTGGAGCTGTGCGCGGCGCCGAACGGGTCGTAGTGGCTCTCGGATCGCTTGGTGAAGCCCGAAAGTCCGCTGCCCTGGCGCAGGGTGCGGATGCGGTCGCGCCGCTCGGTCAGGATCTTGTGCGGATAGCATTGATGGCCGACGTCCCAGATCAGGATGTCGTCCGGCGTATTGAACAGGTAGTGGATCGCCACCGTGAGCTCGACCACGCCGAGCCCGGCGCCGAGATGACCGCCGGTCTTCGACACGGCGTCGATGGTTTCGATCCTGAGCTCGTCGGCGAATTGCCGGAGCAGCTTCGGATCGATCTGCCGCAGGTCCGCGGGACTCCGCACGCGGTCGAGCAGCGGTGTTTTTCCTTCAGCCAACTGCCTTATCTCCCAAACCCCCGAATGCCCCCGACGGACGCGGTTTTTTGCTCCGCACCCCTATGTGCGCCGTTCTACGACGAATTGCGCGACATTTGAGAGAATTTGAGCCTTAACCGCAAATAAATCCAGATGCGCCGCGGCCTCCGCCGCCAGGGCCTGTGCCCGCCGGCGCGCCCCATCCAGGCCTAAGTACGTGATAAAGGTCGCTTTTCCCGCTGCGGCATCTTTGCCCACCTTTTTCCCCACCAGCGCCTCGTCGCCCTCGGCGTCCAACAGATCGTCGGCGATCTGGAAGGCCAGGCCGAGCGCGTCGGCGTAGCGGTCGAGCGCCCGGCGCTGGGCAGGCGTGGCCTGGCCGAGGATCGCCCCGGCCTGGCAGGAAAAGCCGATCAGCCGCCCCGTCTTCATGGATTGGAGCCGGGTGATGTCTTCGAGCCCGTAGGTGCGGCCGTGTTTCTCGGCCTCGAGGTCGAACATTTGGCCGCCGACCATGCCGGCGGCGCCGGCACCCGCGGCCAGGGCCGCGACCAGCTCGGCCCGCACGGAGCCGTCCGGGTGGGTGTCCGGGTGCGCCAATACCTCGAACGCGAGGGTCAGCAGCGCGTCGCCGGCGAGAATGGCGGTGGCATCGTCATATTTCTTGTGCGTGGTCGGGCGGCCGCGGCGCAGATCGTCGTCGTCCATCGCCGGTAGGTCGTCGTGCACCAGCGAGTAGCAGTGGACGAATTCGATCGCCGCGGCGGCGCGCAGCGCCCGCGCGCGGGGCACGCCGAACAGGCTTGCGCTCTCCAGCACCAGGAAAGGACGCAGCCGTTTGCCGCCTTCGAGGCTGGCATAGCGCATCGCGTCGTAGAGCCGTTTCTCGTGGCCGTCGCCGCGCGGGATCAGGCGGTCCAGCTCCCGCTCCATCGCCGCGGCGGCATCGGCCATGGCCGTCTTGAGCGCATCCATGGGTCGGATCTGATTCTGCATCGAGGCGTGCACGATCGGCACTTCGCTAATTGTCGGAGAAGGGTTCGGCGGCGGGCTTGCCCTCGGGGCCGATCACGATCTTCTCCACCTTCGCCTGCGCCTCGCGCAGCTTCTGCTCGCAATGGCGCTTCAGCAAGGCGCCGCGCTCATAGGCGCGGATCGAATCCTCGAGCTTGCCGCGCCCTTCCTCGAGCGCGCGCACGATCTTCTCGAGCTCAGCCAGCGCGTCCTCGAAGCTCAGCTTGGCGATGTCGGGCGGAAGCGGGTCCGACGCCATCGTATCCCCCAGGTCAAGCGCGCCTTAAAGCACGCGTGGGGCGAGGGGGGCAAGCTGCGCGCGGCAGGTCGCCGCGCTCGCCGGCACGTACCTGCGGCCGACCGACCGACGGACTTCACGTAGCGTTGATGATAAATCGGCGGGGATGCGGTATAAGGAAGCGAATGCCTCGCCGCGCCGCCATATCAATTCTGGCAGCCTTGATGTTTGTCGCCTGGTCCGGCGCAAACGCTGTCGCGACTTGCGCGGACGCCGCGTCTATAGCCGTTGGAAATTGCGCGGGCTGCGAACCGGGGCCGGAACGGCACGGCTGTTCAGCCTTGCCCTGCGCCGCTGTCTGTGCGGCTTCAGCTATTGCCCGCGTCGATGCCACCGATCGGATCGCTCGGTCCGGCCTTTTGGGGACTCGTTTGTTCTCGGTTTCGGTGGAGGGCGTGATGTGGCGGCCGATCCGCCCGGGCCTCCCGCCTCCTCGTTAGCACCGGTAAATTGCCTGGAGGGGAACTTTGGTTCCGCTCCTTAGCTACCATTGCCCATGCTGCCAAGCATGGGCGTCAGCAACCGCGGCCGTCCGATCGCGCCGCAGGCAACTTCCGGAGCCATCCCATGTCGCGAAAAGCCGCCCGCATCGCGGGCCGGGTCGCATTGCTGATCGCAGGCGGCGCCATCGGCGCAGCGTCGGCAATTCTTGTCGTCCCCTTATTTGACCAGCCTCCGGCCGGGGCAGAACCCGCTGGTGCGCGGAACGAATCAAAACGGAGGATTCTTTACTACAAGAATCCGATGGGACACCCGGATACCTCGCCCGTACCCAAGAAAGATTCGATGGGGATGGACTATGTTCCCGTCTACGAGGGCGAAGACGACGAAGGCGGCGCCGTGAAGGTGAGCGCCAGCCGCATTCAGAAGATCGGCGTGCGGACCGAACTCGCGACGGTTCGTCAAATCGAACGCACGATTCGCACGACTGGCACCGTTCAAATCGACGAAGCGCGGCAGACCGTTGTTACCGCCCGATTTGACGGCTGGATCGAGAAACTGATGGTGGCCCGTACTGGCGATAGGGTTCGAAAGGGTCAGGTGCTGGCGGAGTTTTACAGTCCGGACCTCGTCAAGACGCAACTCGAGCATTTCATCTCGCGTCGGGCCGACCGTACCGGCAGCAATCCCATCGCTGAAGGACCGCTTTACCGACTGCTCAATCTGGGTATCGCGGAGGAAGACGTCGTACTGATCCTCAAGAGCAAAAAGGCAACGCGCACATTGCCGCTACGGTCACCTCGCGACGGCGTCGTGATGGAGAAGAAGGCGGTCGAGGGCATGCGGGCGGGTCCGGGAGAACTGCTCTTTCGCATCGTCGATCTCGGCACGGTTTGGCTGATCGCTGAGGTGTACGAGCAAGACATCGCCGAGATCGCGCCGGGTCAGGCGGCGGAAATCACGGTACTGGCCTATCCGGGCCGGCGGTTCTCCGGGAAGGTGGCGTTCATCTACCCGATGATGACGGCAACCACACGCACCGCGCGCGTGCGAATCGAACTGAAAAACGCCGACGGCGCATTGATGCCGGATATGTACGGGTCGGTCACGATCGCGGCACGGGTCGGACCACCGACGCTCGCCGTACCAGACAGCTCGGTAATCGACTCCGGCGTGCGGAGGATCGTCCTCGTGGACAAGGGGGAGGGCCGATTCGAGCCGCGCGAAGTTGATACCGGACGGCGAGGCGCGGGTTATGTTGCGATCAGCCGGGGCCTGGTGGAAGGCGAGAGGGTAGTCGTCGCCGCCAATTTCCTGATCGACGCCGAGAGCAATTTGAAGTCGGCACTGCGCGGACTCGTCAAGGATGAGAGCGGGCGCGCCGGCGAGGAAGAAAAGCCATGATCGGCGCTCTCATCCGCTGGTCGGCTTCCAATCTATTTCTCACTTTGTTCGGCGCGGCCGTCGCGCTTGCAATCGGTGCCTATTCGTTGTCGCGCATTCCGCTCGATGCGGTGCCCGATCTTTCCGACACGCAGGTCATCGTCTACACCGAGTATCCGGGCCAAGCACCGCAAGTGGTCGAAGACCAAGTCACCTATCCCCTCTCCACCGCGTTACTCGCCGTGCCGCGCTCGCGGGTCGTTCGCGGCTTCTCCTATTTCGGCGTATCGTTCGTCTACGTAATTTTCGACGACGGCACCGACATCTACTGGGCGCGAAGCCGGGTGCTCGAATACCTGAATACGGCAGCAGGACGTCTGCCCGGCGGTGTCACGCCCTCGCTCGGGCCCGATGCCACCGGGGTGGGCTGGGTCTACCAATACGTAGTGCAAGGCGCTCGTCGAAGCCTCGCCGAGCTGCGAGAGATTCAGGATTGGTACGTGCGCTACGGCCTCGCGAAGGCCGAGGGCGTGGCCGAAATCGCGAGCGTCGGCGGCTTCGTCCGGCAGTTCCAAGTGACGGTGGACCCGCATTCCCTTCAGGCACACGGGCTGTCTTTAGCAAGAGTGGTTCAAGCGGTCCGTGAAGCGGGTTCCGATTTCGGCGGCCGCACGGTCGAACTGGCGGAAACAGAATTCGTCGTGCGGGGCCGCGGATACGTCCGCGATCTTGCCGACCTCGAAGGCATCGTGTTGAAAAGCGAGCGAGGCACTCCCGTCCTGCTCCGCAACGTGGCGCGGATCGAGTTCGGTCCCGACGAGCGCCGCGGAGTCGCGGAATTGAATGGCGACGGCGAGGTGGTGAGCGGCATCGCTATTCAGCGTTTCGGTCAGAATGCCCTCGGTGTGATCCGCAGTGTCAAGAAGCGAATCGCCGAGATCGCCGCCGGGCTGCCCGCGGGCGTCGTCATCGTTCCCGTCTACGACCGGTCGGAATTGATCCGGCGGGCGATCGATACGCTGACGACGACGTTGATAGAAGAAATCCTAGTCGTGGCGGTCGTATGCGCAATCTTCCTGTTTCATGTTCGCAGCGCTCTGGTCGCGATTGCGATCCTGCCCGTTGGCCTGTTGATCGCGATCGCGCTCATGGATGCATTCGGCATCGGCTCGAACATCATGAGCCTCGGCGGGCTGGCCATCGCCATCGGTGCCATGGTCGATGCCGCCATCGTTATGATCGAGAATGCCCACAAACACATTGAACGCAGCCCCGAAGCTCCACGCACCCGCATCCTCGTCGGTGCTGCGGTGGAAGTAGGGCCATCGCTATTCTTCAGTCTGCTCGTCGTGACGGTCTCGTTCCTGCCGATTTTCGCGCTCGAGGCGCAGGAAGGTCGGCTGTTCCAACCCCTCGCATGGACGAAGACGTTCGCGATGGCAGCCGCTTCGCTGCTTTCGGTAACCTTGATTCCGGCGCTGATGGTGATCTTCATCCGCGGCCGGATCAAGCCGGAACGACGCAACCCGATAAACCGTGCTTTGCTCGCCCTGTACCGACCGCTGATCGGTGCGGTGTTGCATAGGCGGAAAATTTTTCTGGCCGCGGCTGCGGCTCTCGTCGTGCTCACTGTCTACCCCGTCCTACGTCTCGGTTCGGAGTTCATGCCCAATCTCGACGAGGGCACGATCATGTACATGCCTGTTTCGCTGCCAGGCATGTCCGTCACCAAAGCGGCGGAATTGGTGCAGATTCAGAACAAGATACTGAAGGCATTTCCCGAAGTGGAATCGGTTCTCGGAAAGGCCGGTCGCGCCAACACCGCCAGCGATCCGGCGCCGACCGAGATGTTCGAGACCATCGTCAACCTGAAGCCCAAATCGCAATGGCGTAGCGGCATGACAATCGGCCGACTCACCGACGAAATGGATCGCGCACTGCGCCTCCCCGGCGTCACCAACGCCTTCACCATGCCGATCAAAGCCCGCATCGATATGCTCGCTACCGGTATACGCACGCCGCTCGGCATCAAGTTATTCGGCCCGGACTTAGCCGAGCTGGAGCGACTGGCGCGCAAAGTCGAGGCTGCGGTGCGCACCGTGCGGGGTACGCGCAGCGCCTATTCCGAACGTGTGATGGGCGGCTACTATCTCGACATCGAGCCGGATCGCGCGGCGCTTGCTCGCCATGGCCTCACGATCGGGAATCTGCGGGAAACGCTCGTCGCTGCGCTGGGCGGAGAGACCGTGACAACTGCCGTGCTGGGGCGCGAACGCTACGCGGTCGCCGTCCGTTATCCGCGAGAACTGCGCGACAATCCCGACGCAATTGCGCGAAACGTGCTGGTCTCGATGCCGGGCGGCGGCATGATCCCACTCGGCCAGGTCGCAAAGCTCACGCGAAGCCAGGGCCCGACCATGGTGCGCACCGAGAATGCGCAACTTGCCGTCTACATCTTCATCGATATCCAGGATCGGGATATAGGCAGCTACGTTGCGGAGGCACAGCGCAAGATCGCGAGCGAAGTGGGCATGCCCGCCGGCTATCGGGCCGTCTGGAGCGGGCAATTCGAGTATCTCCAGCGCGCCGAGGCGCGGCTGACGATCGTTGTTCCTGTGACCCTCGCAATCGTTTTCCTGCTTCTCTATCTCAACTTCCGGCGTCTTGCCGAAGCGCTGATGGTGATGCTTTCGTTGCCTTTTGCAATGGCCGGCGGTGTGTGGCTCACCTACTGGCTCGGATTCGATCTGAGCGTGGCGGTCGTGGTCGGCTTTATCGCGCTTGCAGGCTTGGCGGCGCAGACCGGAGTCGTGATGCTGCTCTACCTGGATCACGCCCTCGCCGCCGCGGTCGCGCGCGCGAAGCACAATGTGCGTGCGCTCACCTACCACGATCTTCGGGAAGCCGTCGTCGCTGGGGCCGTGGAACGCCTGAGGCCGAAGGTTATGACCGTGGCTGCGATCATGGCCGGATTGTTGCCGCTGATGTGGAGCGACGGCACCGGCTCGGAGGTCATGCGCCGTATAGCAGTGCCGATGGTGGGCGGCATGATCACCTCTGCTCTCCTCACCCTCGTCGTGATCCCGGCGCTCTACGCATCCGTCAAGAGGCGGCAGTTGGGGCTCCGAAAGGCATGAAGTCCGCGCTTCACGCCGCCATCAGCGCCCTGACGTGCGCGGCGGCGCTGAGGCCTAGGGCGCGCAGGTCGTAGCCGCCTTCGAGTGCGGAGACGACGCGGCCGCCGGCGTGGCGCGCCGCGAGCCCGCACAGTTCGGCCGTGGCCCAGCCGTAATCGTCTTCGCTCAGTTCGAGCGAGGCCAGCGGATCGTCGCGGTGGGCGTCGAAGCCGGCGCTGATGAGGACGAATTCGGGCGCGAAGCGGTCGAGTGCCGGCAGCACGATGCGCTCCATCGCGCGGCGGAACTCGACCGAGCCGGCGCCCGAGGGCAGCGGCGCATTGACGATGTTGCCGTCGCAGCCATGCTCCTGCTCCGATCCGGTGCCGGGATAGAGCGGCCATTGATGGGTCGAAGCGTAGAACAGGTCGGGGTCGCGCTCGAACATCGCCTGGGTGCCGTTGCCGTGATGCACGTCGAAATCGATCACGGCGATCCGCCGCAGCCCGTGGTTGGCGCGGGCGTGAAGCCCGGCGAGGGCGACGTTGTTGAACAGGCAGAAGCCCATGGCCTGCGCCGGCTCGGCATGGTGGCCGGGCGGCCGCACCGCGCAGAAGGCATTCCTGGCTTCGCCCGCCATCACCGCATCCACCGCGGCGAAGACCGCGCCGGCCGCCCGCAGCGCGGCTTCGCGCGAACCGGGCGAAACGATGGTGTCGCCGTCGATCATCGCGCGGCCCATCGGCGGGATCATGCCGAGGGTGCGGTCGACGAAATCGGGGGGGTGGCCGAGGGTTAGCAGGCCGGGGTCCGCCATCGGCGCCGCGCGCCGCTCCAGCGCGGCGAATTCGGGCGCGTCGAGCGCTGCCAGTACGGCCTTCAACCGCTCCGGCCGCTCGGGGTGACCATAACCCGGGTCATGATCGAGGCAGGCAGCATGGGAAAACAGCAACGTGCTCAAGGCTCGCTCGCCGATGGTCAGGATTCGTCCGTGCGGCGTCGCCGCCTTCATCACGATATGGGGAGCGACATCGCTCGCGTCACCGCCGCATTGGCCCAAGCGACGGATTTGGCTAATGTCGCCGTAGAAATAGGTCATTAACGGTCGTCGGGACCGGAGTCGAGCGGGCGCACATGAAACTCGTGCCTCTGGTCATCGGCGTACTCGCCCTGGCCGGCGTTGCCTATGGCGGCTACGCCTATCTCAACCGCGACAAGGGCGGCATTTCGTCCGCGCCGGTCGCGGGCAGCCCCGGTGCGCCGGGGCAAGCCGTCCCGGCGCGTCCGCCGGGCACGGGCAGCCCGGGCCAAGCCCAGCCCGGACCCGCCGGGCGCCGGGCGGCACAGGTGGCGCCGGTCACCATCACCCTCGTCAGGTCGGCCTCGGTCCCGGTCACCATGGCCGCGATCGGCAATGTGCAGGCGACGTCCACGGTGGCGATCAAGTCGCAGGTGGATGGCCAGATTCTCGAGGTCCATTTCCGCGAGGGCCAGACGATCAACAAGGGCGACCTGCTGTTCACCCTCGATCCGAGGCCCTACGAGGCGGCGCTGCGGCAGGCCGAAGCGAACCTCGCCAAGGACAAGGCGCTGCTCGACAAGGCCAAGGCCGACCTGGCGCGCCTCGCCCCGCTGGTGGAGCGCGATTTCGCCTCGCGCGCCAACTACGACACGGCCCGGGCCAACGTCGCGTCTCTTCAAGCCACGCTGCAGGGCGATCAGGCGCTGGTTGACCAGGCCAAGCTGCGGCTCGAACACACCCGCATAACGGCGCCGATCGACGGGCGGGCCGGCAGCATCCTGATCAGCGCCGGCAACCTGGTGAAGGCCAATGACACCGCGGTGGGCTCGCTGGTCATGCTCAACCAGATCAAGCCCATCTACGTGCAGTTCTCGGTGCCCGAGCGCCACCTCGCGGACATCCGCGCCCGCATGGCGCAAGACCGGATCCCGGTCGCGGCCACGGTTCCCGGCAATACGGCTCCGCCGATCGAAGGCACGCTCACCTTCGTCAACAATGCCGTCGACGCCACCACCGGCACGATCCAGCTCAAGGCGACGTTCGCCAACACCGACGAGCTGCTGGTGCCGGGGCAATTCGTCACTCTCAGCGTCGAGCTGTCGCGGATCGAGAATGCACTCGTCATACCGAGCGCCGCGGTGCAGGTCGGCCAGAACGGCTCCTACGTGTTCGTGGTCAAGGCCGACAGCACGGTGGAATTCCGGCTGATCCGCACCGGTGTCGCCGCCGGTCCGGATGTCGTCGTCGCGCAGGGCCTGACGCGGGGCGAACGGGTCGTGCTCGAAGGGCAGTTGCGGCTGCGTCCGGGCAGCCGGGTGGTGATCCGCCCGTCCGAGCCGACGCGCCGGCGGCCCACGGCCGAGCGGCCCGGCCAAGTGCCCGAATAGGGCAAACAGGGGAGCGGGCCGTGAGCGTACCCGAGCTATGCATCCGGCGGCCGGTGATGACGACGCTGCTCATGGCGGCGTTCATCATCTTCGGCGTGCTCGGCTACCGGGCGCTGCCGGTCAGCGAACTGCCGCGGGTCGAGTTCCCCACCATCCAGGTCCAGGCGACCCTGCCCGGCGCCGATCCCGAAACCATGGCGTCTTCGGTCGCCACCGTCCTCGAAGGCCAGTTCTCGACCGTCTCCGGCATCGATTCGATGACCTCAGTCAGCGCCACGGGCAGCACCCGCAT
>Ga0351857_1138_pt2 | contig 14428 bp, 13 predicted proteins | sample BONcelHFGM3001D9_FD_206801 | JGI IMG/M metagenome (GOLD analysis project Ga0351857, IMG submission 206801) | Enriched cells from coal bed in the Powder River Basin, Montana, United States - BONCAT cells FGM rep2 HSBNCT.FGM.300.1.D9 ... | reverse complement strand
CCACGCCGCTCTCGCTATCGCCTTCCAGCGTTATGTCTTCATCAATGGTTGTAATACCAAGGTCGTAATTGCCCGAATACAGATAAATTGTATCACCATCATGCGCATTTGTAAGTGCCGTAGCAAGTTGTCCGGAATCCCATACCCTATAGGTGGTTCCAACTGCTGCTAATGCCATAGACGGCACCAGTGTCATTACTAGCAGCATCACTAACAAGATCATGATTACTCTTTTCATATCAGTTCTCCTTATTAATTATTTCTTATTTGTTGCATTGTTAATTTTTCTTCAAAATTCAGGTTATAGAAGCTTCATTCCTTCTGCTCCCTATTCCTGATAAGACACTGTAAACACCATCGTGCCTTTATAAGTCCCTGCGCTCTGAATAATGTCAGTGTTGACCGCTATTGTGCCATCTTCGGTGCGGTCTGCGGTGAAGGTGGCAAAGAGGTCGCCCGAGGCAAGACTTTCTTCGCTATTGCTCAGCGTATAAGCCAGTTCGATGCCACCCGCGCCATTCTGATTGTTCATCGCAAACGGGCTGGTCACGCTTACTTTAACTGAGGCTTCCGGCTCAAGCACAACGTTCTGAGCCACAACATTAAAGTCCCGTTCCACAAGTCCGGAACCTTTCACTAGAGATCCGAAATCCACCGCCGCCGGTATCACGATGATATACGACGGGTCCACCCCGGCTGTTACATCGGTTTCGCCGCCAACAACCTGCCCGATAGCCGGCATGTTGTCTCGCGCGTTATATAGGTCAATCCTGTGCTGATTCGTCTTTACCATCACATTGGTGAAGTCGAATACCACACCGGTCGCCGTAGCCGGCGAAATATCAAGGCCAAGAAAGTTCGGCAATATGGGTAGCGCATCCACAAAGTCGATCGTGACATTGGTCATTTTCAGACTCCCGTTCACTTTGTTGCCGAGTGAAACCCTGCCTATTGTCAGCGTCACGTTTTCCAATATGTCGGTGCTGTTCAACGAATCGTTGCTGTAGAAGATACTTCCCGAAAACGAACCGTCCCCGGCCGCAGTATTCGGTTTCGCCACGAGGTTTTTAATTACCGACCCTGTCCCAATGACTTCGATAAGCTTATTGACGGCGCTCGGGTTACCATCACCGATTTCAAACTGACTCTTATTGGGTATCAGTGTCAACCCGTCTAGCGTCACATTATCACCCGCGATGGTCATGAAGTTTTGCTTATCCCAGTTACCCGATGTTGCTACGTAACTGCTCGTGACAACCGTGTTGGGGCCACCGTTAATCGTCAGGTTGTTCACTACGATGGGAAACACAAATCCTGACCCAGAGAATCCCAGCTCATTGATGGATATTCCGGCGTATGAAGCCACCATGGCGTCGTCCAGTACAAAATTCGTATCTGCGGCCAGATTCCATATCTGGCCATTTGCCTGATCTTTGATCGCATCCGCCAATTGCTGCGAAGTGGTGATCGTAATTGTTTCATCCTCCGCCAGTGCCACCGTCGGCACCATCGCCAGCGCCATCATCAGTGCCAGTATAATGACTGTTATCCTTTTCATTTCTCCAGCTCCTTTTTTTCGTTCCAGCAGCGCATCAGCCGCCATGTTGTCTGACCATAATATAACATCAGCCCTATTGAGCGATCAGCGTGATTTTAACCTCGGCACCGTTCATTGGGTTTAATCCCTCAAGACCGTATGTGCTGTATTTAACGACGGCGCCGTATTCACCCGGCTCCAGCGCTTTGCTCAGGCTGATATCATAAATTCCCTTGCCCGGCTCCACCATCTTGGATTTATACAGCTCCGTGCCGTCGTCCAGCAGCAGGCTGATCTCGAAATAGCACGGGTTGCCCTCCGGGTTCTGGAAGTTCACCTTCACGTCCGTCTTGTTCGCGTCCACTGTGATGCTCTTGTAGCCGGGAATAGCAATGCCGGGAACCACGCCGCCCGTGTCCTGCGGCTTCACGCCTTCCCAGTCCACTGCGCCTTCCTCCAACTCCAGTTGCTTGCCCGCTTCCGCCACCTGCTCGTCCGGCACGGATGCCACCTGCTGCACCTTGTCCATATTCAGTGCGAACACGACCCCCGCCGCAATCAGCACCAGGCAGGCAGCCAGTATCCCAAGGCGCGCTGGCAGAGCGCTTTTGAGCAGCACCACATAACGGTCCTCCCCTACGGACAGATACCCTTTTTCGTGATAGAGCAGCCGGTTGTGGGCTTTATAGGCATACACAGGTCGTTTCCTTTTGCCTTCCAGTACACCGACGGGTGTCTTTTTGCTCCCGGGAACGAATTCCGCGGCACGCTCGAAGTCCTGACCGGGATAGAGGCTTCTCATTTGATTTTTAGTGTAACATTTGATTTGATGGCCGCCGCTCTGGTACCGTCCGCCGTAGTTCTTTTTTGGCTGATGTTCCAGTACCTGCTGCGAAGGCAATTGTGATTGCTTGTCCATATTTTGTTCCTTTCTGAAAATTAGGCTCTATATCAGCGCAAACCTGTTAGGCTTGACGCATCAGTCGGTAATAATCCAAAAATAAAAGCCGCGCTCATAAAACTGAGGCGGCTGAACGATCATGGCATAATCAGAGATTACGCTTTAGATTTCTCGCTTTGCGTCCCTGGCTTTCACGCAGGTTTGCTTTTCACAACAAATGCAGACCATAAGGCCATTATTAATTCCCCTACTCAAAAAAATAAAATAAATAAACAAATACTATTCGTTATCTTTATTGCTATTATGGCTTTCTTGTATTATTTTGTTAGTCTTTCTCTTGATTGAATAGTATCATAGGGTTATTTCCATGTCAATGAAATGAACCATTATTTTTCATTATTGATTATATTTTTACAAAAGTAAAAAAGACCCTTGCAGGTCTTTTTAAATCGGAGATGAAGTTACTCTGACTGTACTTTTTGCTTTTTCTTCTGCGTCAGCAGCGTAACCACCACTAACGTTATAAAGCTAATGGGAACAGAGATAATCGCGGGGTTGTTGATGGGTATCGGGGCTTTCACATCCACAAGATGATACACGTTATTATATGTCTCCTGAGACAAAAGTATCAGCCCAAGCGAGAGCACCAACCCGGTAATGATCCCGGCGACGACGCCTTCTTTGGTCGTCTTCTTCCAAAACAGTATCATGACGATAGCGGGAAGATTCGCGGACGCTGCCACAGCGAAGGCCCAGCCAACAAGGTATGATACGTTCATACCCTCAAAAACCAGCCCAAGTAGTATAGCCACTCCGCCGATGCATACTGCCGCAATACGCGTAGCACGCACCTTCGCTTTGTCTGTCATGTTTTTGCCGGCATAACGGTCCAGCAGGTCATGGGACACAGCACCCGAGGAAGCAATGATCAACCCGCTCACCGTACCAAGCACCGTTGCGAATGCCAGCGCTGAAATAATTGCAAATATCAATATACCAAATGATTTGGCCAGAAGCGGCGCGGACATGTTGTCGTTGGTCAGGTCCACAACACCGCTGACCATCGCGCCCAGTCCCATGTAGAGCGTCAGCACATAGAATAGGCCAATCACTGCAATGGCGACGATTGTGGATTTACGCGCCGACGATGGGCTCGGCACGGTGTAATACCGGATCAGAATATGCGGCAGCGCCGCTGTTCCCAAAAACAGCGCCAGCATCAGCGACACAAAATCGAGCTGCTGCAGCGGTGTGGCACCCTTGCTGGCATCCACTTTGTATTTGAGGCCGGGCTTCATTACATCTTCACCGGCGGTCGGCACCTGAAAATATATCGTGGTAACGCCGCTCTCGTCGGTAATCACCGTTTTATCCCAGCGTATCACGGTACCGTCCCGTATTGTTTCGATAAAGGAAAACGGGTCAAGCGTGTTCGTCTCTTCCACGGCAACGCCATCCTGCATAATCTCCGACATGTTTCCCACCTGATAAAACGCACCGGCTTCCTTGGGCTGCCCGTTATAAAGCGTCCGTCCGTCACTCAGGCTTGCAACCGTTTGCGTTTCGGTAAGCACCAGGGACTCTTTGTCAATCATCCATACCGTTTCCAAGCCGCCTTTCTCCAGCATCACAAAGCGGTGTCCCTTTGCGTCAGCAAAATCATCTTTTACGACGTACGTTTCGTCAGTCAGCTGCAAATTTCCCGGCTCCACACTGTTTGCCTGCAGCGTGATGAATTCATGATATGGCACATCACCACCCTGATCCGGCTTGGTGGAAATGCCCCGCGACATGATCAGAAACACAAGCACGATCGAGAAAACAACCAGCATCGCTCCCTTTAAGAACTGAACGTAAGTCGTGGAAGCCATACCCGCGGTGGTTACAATCACGATCACGATCACACCCACCAACACAACACCCACCCAGTAAGGCAAACCGAAAAGCGGTGTCACCAGCGACCCCGCGCCCACCATCTGTGGAATGAGATAAAACAACGAAACGAGCAGCGTGCTGACTGCCGCCCAAAGCTGTATGCCTTTGCTGTTAAATTTTTTATCCAGCGCATCTGTAAATGTATATTTTCCAAGGCGTTTCATCGGCTCGGCAATTACAAACAGGGCAACAATCCAGCCTGCAAGATAGCCGATCGAGTATAGGAAGCCGTCGTAGCCGTACATGGCTATCATTCCGCAGATACCAAGAAAAGACGCCGCCGACAGATAATCACCGGCAAAAGCGATACCGTTCACCGCCCAGTGGATATTCCCCCCGGCTGTGAGATAACCTGATGCAGATTTCGCTCTCCTTGAGTAGTGAAAAGAAATTCCCAGCACTGCGGCCACAATCGCCGCAAAGATAACAATAGCCCAAGGTGATGCCTGATAATTCATTTAGCCTCACCTTGGTCAGGTCTTTCTTCGTCGTCTTCGTTCATGATCTGTTCAGCGCGTGTGCTGATATGATTGTAAGCAAAAGCCAGCAGCATCGCGAATAATATAAGGCCGAAACCAAAAACAATCGCTATATTCATGCTGCCGATACTGATACTCATAAATTGTGGACTGAAAACATTGATTAATATGAATCCGAAATAAACGATAGCATACAAGAAAAAAAGCCATTTACCGACAAGCTCCTTGATGATTGTTGAGCTGTCCCTCTTCCATTCTACATGTGGCCCGTGCATAATCTTTAACTCCCTTCAAGTTAAATAATGCTGGATGCTATTCTTTTGTAATTATGTCAACATACAATGAGCATTAGTTTGATATGCTAATAAAGCAATTGAATCAAGATTACATCTCTGCGCGAATATTGTCAAATTTATTTTATATATATAATATTCTCGATAAAAAAGAGCATACAGAGAATATGCTCCCTTAGGGATATTAACACGCTTAGATGTCCCTTGGATGCGTTTTATCGTAGTAGTACTGCATTATATCTCTTCGGGTCACCATGCCTATAAACAAGCCCCTATCGTCCGTAACAGGAATGAAGTTCTGGTTCATTGCCATCAGCAGCAGGTCGTCAATATCCGAGTTCACATTGACCGGAACGTTCTGCCGGCCTTTCAAAATATCTTTGACAAAGCAGGTTTCCCGGGCATGATTGTCATAAGCCTCATTGTCCAGTATCGCCCAGAGCAGGTCACCCTCTCTCAACGTACCGGCATACCCGCCATCCCTATTGATCACAGGTATCGCAGCGTAACCGTAGTGTTTCATTTTCTCCAACGCCTGCCTTAGTGTTGAATCTTCATAAATATAAGCCAGATCAACCTTCGGCTTCAAAAAAAACAATATATTCATTTAGTGTCCATTTATCTAAAGATTTTTAATTACATCATAGGTATCATAACACAACAGACTGCGTTGTATCAACAGGGATGTCAAGGCAACTTAATTCAAATAAAGGTTCTATAAACAAAAGCATAATTGATTAAAAAAAATATTGAAAAAAATGTTTTATTAATGGTATTTTCTGTTATAATGGCATTGGTAAAGAAATATATGGAACACTGTATGAAGGCGACTAAGGGAGCACTACCCCAAATGGCGAATATTGTACCAAAAAACATAATGGAAGACCTTGTGGAATGGAAGCTCAATGAACTGTTGCGAAGCGCTGCCATGTGCTGCTGCGAGAGGTGCCGCGCTGATGTCAAAGCGCTTGCATTGAACAAGCTGCCGCCTCGCTATGTCGTCAGCGTCAGCGGCGACGTCTACTCGCATTTTGACGCGATGAACGTGCAGACCCAGGTCAACATCACCGCCGCGATCGCCGCCGCTATCCGCATCGTGCGGGAAAGCCCGCATCACAGCGAGCAATACGCCTAAGGTTTAACACCACTGCACGACAGACTCCGCCGATTGGCGCGTTTTGGGACGCGGTTCCGCCGCACGATAGCCGAAACCCGCCATCACGGCGACGCCAAAATGGGATATATCCAGCAATCCTTCACCGGCCAGTACGCGCTCCGCATCTTGCCGGACAAATCCTTCCACCGGGCACGAGTCGATACCCATCAACGCCGCTGCCGTCAGCATGTTTGCCAATGCGATGTAGCATTGCTTGCATGCCCAGTCGAAAACCGCCCGGTCGCTCTTCAGCAGCGTAAAATCGTTTTTCAAGAAATTCTCATACTTGCTCTTTCGCTGCTCCTGTATATCTGAAGGCAGTTTTTGCACACCCTCCATGATATGCCGAATGTAGTCCGAATCATGCACCATATCCGCTTTCTTGCGCGCCAACAGCACAACAAAACGGCTCGCACCGTCAAAGCAGTTTTGCGCGCCCCAGCACACAGGATGCAGCTTTTCCCACAGCATCCGGTTTTCCAGCACCAGAAACTGCCATGGCTCAAACCCGAAAGAGCTGGGCGACAGCCGCCCCGCCTCCAGTATCACCGCAAAATCCTCGTCCGGCACGGATCTGGACGCGTCAAATTTCTTGCACGCATGCCGGAACATCCACGTGTCCAGCACCAACTGCCTTCTGTCCTCCATATCATTCCTCCCGGCTTTTGCCGCTCTGGCCCTTCTCGCGCGCCCGCCGCCGCATATATCCCGCCAGAAACCGCTCGTCCTCAACCTCCAGCCCGCGTTCGCCCGCCAAAGACTCTAAGTGATGCGTGAACTCGTGTTTGAGCGTGGCGGCGAGTTCCTCAGCCAGCCGCTCTTTCGGCAAATGCCCGTACACGCTCTCGAACGAACCATAGTATATGGCGATATAACGCCCCAGGTTTCCGCCCCTGTAATACTCACCGAGGATATACAGACCTTCGGCGCCTTTTCTGCGATCCCGCTTGGCCTTCGGCATCAGTATGATACCGCCGTTGAGCTGCGTGTAGAATTCACCCGGCAGCGTTTCTGCGATATCGTCCAGCATGGCCTGCATCTCATCGATTGAAACCATCGGCGCTCCTTCCGTCCGTTTCAATCATTATACCACATGGAAGCGCGATTATCCCAGCAAACAAGCCCGCCCGACACCAGCCGGACAGGCTTGCTCCAGTGTGCCTTCCCGCACAATATTATGAGAAACTCTACAAACATAAAGCAACCCGAAACAGAAGTCACGGAGAATGCCTTCACCAAGGCATTCCTCTGATGGAATTCTTAAAGGGCACTGCCCCTTGAGCAGCGTGTGGAGGCAAAGCCTCCACACGCTTAAACCTTTATCACCAGTTCAAACAAGTCCGCCACTTCACTTGAGCTGTGCCAGTACGTCAATCGGTACATCCGTCATCACGGCGTTATTGGAGTTGAGCAGCATGTTTTCGTCCAGATTCAGCCCGAACATCGCTCCCTCCTGCACGGCAGAATGCAGATTGCGCGGCTTTACCGCGTCTCCTGCGTTCATCACGGGTATTCCCGCTGCCTTCAATTCCTCAAACAGCGCGGTATTGGCACGCACATGGCACGTCACCACGGTGTCCATCGGTATCGTAGTCTTGTTGAACTCCCTGTCCTGAACCGTCACCTCACTGCCTTTTATCTCATATAGCGTGGCGCTCTCGACCACCTTCACCGGATACTTGAAAGGCTTGGACTCCAGCGCCTCGGCGTCCGTCTGGGCGAACCGTTTGCGCAGCACATACATATGGATGACCTCGATAGAAGAGCCAAACTCCTTCTTCTCCGTCACGATGGTCACCTGTTTGCCGGTGGACGCGAGAAATGCCGCCGTGTCCGCCGCGGCATAGTGGTCACCCCACACCAGCACGCGCTCGCCCACCTTTACGCCCTTACGGCTGCCGGGGTGGTATTCACACGACACCTTGGGGCATGCAATCACATCCTCAAAGGGCAGCACCTTTTCTACATCGCCGAACACCTGCGGCACATACGAGGACGCGCCCGTCGCGTTCAGCACAAGGTCATATCCTTTCAACTCCTCTAAGGATGGTGCGTGGTTCATGCGCACGTCGATGCCCAGCGACCTGACCTGTTCACGTATCCAGTCCGCATACCACTTCATCTTTTCCTTGCCGGGAGCCATGCAGCAGCCCAGTATCGCACCGCCCAGCTCAGCCTTCTTCTCGAATAAAGTCACTTTGTGTCCGCGCACGGTCGCAATGCGCGCCGCCTCCATACCGGCTGGGCCGCCGCCCACAATCGCTATGCTGACCGGCTTTTCGCTCTTCTTCATGTCCACAAAGGCTTCGTTGCCGCACGCTGGATTGATTGCACAGCCAATCTCCTTCTTAGCCATCATCGACTCCTGCCAGCAGCCGGTGAGGCAGGATATGCAGCGGCGTATCTCTTTGTCCTTGCCCATCGACGCCTTCACCGCCCAGTAAGGGTCAGCAAGCATCTGACGCGAGAGCCCTACCATATCCGTTTTGCCCTCGGCTATCAGCCTCTCGCAGTAGTCCGGGTTGCGCAGCGTATGGCTGTTAATGATCGGGATATTGACCACCTGCTTGATTGCTTCGGATGCGTATACTGTCCAGCCTTCGGGATAATACATCGGGTCGAAGCCCGCGCCGGGGCTCTCCTGAATGCACTGCGACAGGTCCAGCGCGGACACGCCTGCCCGCTCAAACGTCTGGGCAACGAGCTTGCTTTCCTCCAGTTCGCGCCCGCCCGGCACCCATTCGTCCACCGAATAGCGCACCAGCACCGGAAAGTCGCGCCCGCACTTCTTCTGTATCGAGTCGACGATCGCCAGCGGGAAGCGCATACGGTTCTCGAAGCTGCCGCCGAAACGGTCGATGCGGCGGTTTAACAGCGGACTCATAAACTGTGAGATGAGGTATCCGTGCGCCGCATGCAGCTCCACTGCATCGAAGCCCGCCTGCTGAACGCGCCATGCTGCCTCAGAGAACTTGTCGATCATCTCCAGCACCTCTTCGGTGGCCATCGCACGAACGGGTTTGCCCTTCTCCTCTGCGTTCTCGTACACGATTTCGTGCCCGGCGGACCACGGCAGCTTTAAGACCATGTCGTTGGTGGACATCGTGTTGTACCGCGGGATCGCGCACTGCCGGCCCGGATGCTGCAGCTGTACGGCGCACTTGGAGCCGTAACGGTGCATCGAGGCGGCCAGGCGGGCAAGGCCGGGTATGTAGTTGTCCGCGTCGGCCACCAGACACGTCACGGTGGGGCGTCCTGTCTTGGAATCCGGGCTGGTGGCGCCCACGACGATGAAGCCCGTGCCGCCCTTGGCAATCTCGCTGTGGTGGTGGATGTCGCGCTCACTCACCGAACCGTCCGCGTGAGACGAGCTGATGTCTGTGGGCACATGCGCCACCCTGTTGGGCGCGACGAAGTTCCCGATTTTGATGGGTTCAAACAGATGCGGATACGCTTTCATAATAGCCTCCTTTGAAACGTATATGAGTTGTTATTGATCAGCCGTTTGCAGCTGACCTGACCGCGCATAGCGCTTGCGGTACTGCGCCGGCGACATATAGACGTATTTGTAGAACACCTTGTAAAACTGGTTGATATTGCTGAAGCCAGACCGTCCGGCCACCTCCGTCACATTGAGGTCGGTGGTGAGCAATAGCTTGCGGCTCTCACCCAGGCGCAGATAGGTTAGGTATTCTTTGAATCCGATACGCACCGCATCCCGGAATACATGGCGGAAGCGTGACGCGCTCAGGTGGAACCGGCCCGCCACCTCCTCCAGGGTCGGATTGCTCAGAAAATTCTCGTTGATATAACTGAGCGCTTGCTGCATCTTCTGCTGGCTCGCGGAACCGGACTCAGCGTAATCCGGATATGTGGACTGAAAGTGACCGATCAGCACGGCGAGTATCTGCCGCAGGCCAGCATCCATCGCGTGTCGGTAGCCCTGCCTTTTGTCTGCCAGCACCACTTTCAGCTTCAGCATTATCTCTGCGATTTGCTTCGCCTCAGGCTGCCCGTGACCTATCTTGTTTTGAAAAGTCGCAGCGTTATACCGAAAGGGATAAAGATACTCATAATCCAACTGGCGGCTGCCCGGCGCGGCGATAAACTCGGGCATGAATATGATGAACAGGTATTGTGTGTTCTCACCCGGCTCGCAGATGGCCACGTGGTTTTCAAAATTGCTCACCACAAACACATCGCCCTCTTCCACCGTATACTCCTTGCTGGAGAACAGGAACCTGCCCCGCCCCTTGGTACACATCGCAATCTGAAGATAGTCGTGCCAGTGCAGCTTTTCCTCGCTGCCGGTCACCGTAAAATCGATAATATTGATGCGGAATGCGGGGTCCATCTCGTAGTGCCAGAAAAAGCTCATCGTGCCCCCTTTCCCTCATGCCGCAAATGGCCTGCCCGGCTGCGCTGTGCATGCAGCCCATTACCGTTTTGATAAAGTGCACATACTGATTGAGGCATCCAGAAAGTTATCGCTTTTGTATATTCTATGATATTATACAACCAATTACACTGACAGTTCCAGCTCCTTTTTTATCATATTCGGCTGTTTCACACGTTCGAGTCCTTATCCGCCACTTGGGTTGAAAATAGGCGTTTTGAAGAATAATAACGATAAATACCTGCACAGACAGGAGGGATCATGCTTTCGGGTAAAACCACACCCAAATGGAGAAAATATGCGGCGCAGCTCTACGTCCGTTTCAAAGACGACGACATACCGTCGCTCAGCGCACAGCTCACGTTCTTTCTGCTGTTCTCGCTGTTCCCGTTTTTGCTGTTTTTGCTGAACCTGCTGAGCTTCACCGCCGTCTCCCCCAAGGAGTTTACTGAGAACATATCGCGCTTTTTGCCGGGGGACGTGAACGTCTTCTTTCGTGATTTGGTGTCCGAAATGCTGGGCGCACGCAGTGCCGCACTGCTGTCTGTCAGCGCGGTGGCTGCGCTATGGGGCGCTTCCCGAGGTATCCACGCCATCAGCGCGTGCCTCAACAAAGCGTGCGACAAGGACGAAGACCGGCCTTTCTGGAAGGTAACTGCCATCACCATCTTTTTCACCGTCTGCATCGCTGTGATGGTGATGGTCACGCTGCTATTCCTGATATTCGGCAAAGTGATTGGCAGAAACATACTTGGCTACATCCACGTGGAGCAGGCGTTTCCATGGCTCTGGACATTGCTGCGGTACGCCGTGCCTATCGCCATGATGTTTTTGGTGTTCTTTCTACTGTATAAGTTCATCCCCAACTGCCGTCTCACGCGAAAGGAGGTGCTGCCCGGTGCGCTGTTTTCCACCGTGGGCTGGATACTCACATCGCTGGCGTTCGCCTTCTACGTCAACCATTTCGCTGGATTCACGCGCATTTACGGCAGCATCGGCACGGTGATACTGTTGATGACTTGGCTGTATATCAGCAGCGTTGTGCTGCTGATGGGCGGCGAAATTAATGCCGCCGTCGCCTACATCAAAGCGGGAACAAAGATCGACAAATACGAGAACGCGAAGATCGAGCTGCCGTTTCCGTTTAGCCGGAAAAAGAGAAAACAAAGATAGCGCGGTTTCCGAAGGCTAGCTCAGGCTATACTAAAGGTCCAAGCCCGTGGAGGCTCTGCCTCCACACCTCCGCTCAAGGGATGCATCCCTTGAGAATCCCATCAGGAAAATGCCTTTGCGGAGGCATTTTCCGTGAGTTATTTGTTATTGTAGTCTTGCACAATCCCAGCACGAAACCAGCGTTGAAATTATCTCCCGCGCCCGTCGTCAGCTTTGGTTTTGCACAAAACGGCCCCTCACGGTGATAAAACCCATCCTCCACCAGGCAGCACGACTCCCTGACGGGATGGATGACGAGAGTCTTGACCCGCCATATCCAAAAACACAGCGTTCACATCCGGATAGCCGACGGCACCGATATACGACATCTTCACGCCACATTCAATCAACGCGTTGGCGAGTATCGGGCCGTTGCCGCCCAGCTTCTTGGATATCGTTACGATTTCAACGTTGGAAGAAAGTCCCGATGTTGAGGCGATGCGCTGACCGTATTCAGTCAGCGTCGGCACCCGTGTGTAGTTCTCGGGATCTATGCGCTTATCAACGACGTGCACCACCTCGTCCACGAAGCCGTCGAAACCGATTACCGCCTTCAGCGTGCGCACATCACTTTCTTTGAGTTTGTCCGCCAGTTCCAACAATTCCTGTTTCATCGTTGCGTTCATGCGTATCTCTCCAACTCATGCGCTATTCAAGATTTGGTATTCCTATGACTTTAAGTGTATATGTTCATTTGATACCATCACTCTTATGCGGCTCATACTTCGGATAGAATGCCGCCCCGTGGTGGTGCTTTTATGATTCCATTAAAATATGGGCGAAAGTTTCCCGTTATTACGGCGTGACTTCCATGAGGTTTCTGTCCCAGCCCGCCGACGCGCCTTTGAGCTTGAGCACGAACTTGGACCGGTCACCGCGTATCACCGACTGCGTCAGCTCGAATATCTCGCCGCTCCTGCTCCATGTGCGCCGTTCCACAAAAAAACCGCCGATGCCCGGCTTGCACTTGAGCAGCGCCGCCGTGGTGTCGTTGATCACCATCGCCTCATACGTTTCCTCCGCTACATCAGGCACCATCAGACCGGCGTCGTGCAGCAGCGTGTAAATCGAGCCCGTCTCCACCGCTTCCTTTGTGAGGCCGGGTAGCATCGCTACCGGAATGAACGTCGTCTCCAGCAACAGTGGCTCGTCGTTGGCACAACGCAGCCGCACGATCATATAGACTTTCTGTGAGGAGTCCAGATGCAGCGCCTGTGCCACGTCGTCCGTGGGTGCGATGCTCTCAAAACCGCGTACGATGGACGAGGGCGACAGGCCCAGCCCCTTCATCTCGTTGGTGAAGCTGTATATATCCTCCACGGCCCGGTACAGCTTGGGCTCCGAAATGAACGTCCCCTTGCCGCGGCGGCGTACCACCAGTCCTTCCGATTCCAGTTCGCCAATGGCCTGGCGCACGGTGGACCGGCTGATGCCGAGCGCCTCACACAGCTCCGCTTCGCTGGGGATCAAATCCCCCGGCTTTAAAAGCCCCACAGACAGGTTGCGCTTGATGATGCTGATCAGCTGATAATACAACGGCACATCCGAATCGATGGATACGTGTCCATTCAGCAGTATTTGTTTGGGGTCAGACTCCTTTGACGCCACGCTCTTTCCCTCCAGCCAAACTAAAATTTTTATCAGTTTAGCATATTGCGCGAAAATAAGCCATACGGACGTATGGAACACGCCCGTATGGCCCGCATCGTTCAATACTTTTCCGCCAGCTCCGCAATGGTATCGGGCAACCGCAGCGTGCCGTTCTTCTCACGCTCGCGCGCATCCTCTATGATCTTCTTGGTTGCTGTTGCGCCAAAGCGCGTGCAGCCCACCGCGCGCACCGAAAGAGCGCCGTCCAGCGTGCGCACGCCGCCTGCCGCCTTCACCTGCACCTTGGGTGAGCAGGTCTTGCGCATCAGCTTCAGGTCGTGGATCGTCGCGCCGCCCACAGCAAAACCGGTCGACGTTTTAACCCAGTCCGCGCCCGCCCGCTCGCACATCTGGCACGCGCGAATCTTTTCGTCGTCCGTCAGGTAATAGTTCTCGAAAATCACCTTAACCAGCACACCCCGGGCATGCGCCGCTTCCACAACAGCGATGATGTCTTTCTCCACGTAATCGTAATCGCCCGACTTCATGCGGTCGATGTTGATCACCATATCCAGCTCCGTGCAGCCCTGGCTCATCGCCAGCTGCGCCTCCATCACCTTAACGCAGGTCAGGTGTGCGCCGTGCGGGAACCCGACCACCGTTGTCACCTTCACGTCGGTGCCTTTGAGTATCTTGTATGCCGCTTCCACATCGCAGGGCTTCACGCACACCGTTGCGCAGTCGTACTCTTTGGCCAGCAGGCAGCCTTCTTCAATCTCCTGACGCGACAGCTGCGGCCGCAGCAGCGAATGGTCGATCATCTTCGCAATGTCATACGCCGTCACCTTCTGGGACACAGCCGGAGCAGCGCCGCTGCCCATCTGGCTGATCACATCTTTAACAATACTGGCGATCATATTCTCCATATC
>Ga0351857_1154_pt1 | contig 14601 bp, 14 predicted proteins | sample BONcelHFGM3001D9_FD_206801 | JGI IMG/M metagenome (GOLD analysis project Ga0351857, IMG submission 206801) | Enriched cells from coal bed in the Powder River Basin, Montana, United States - BONCAT cells FGM rep2 HSBNCT.FGM.300.1.D9 ... | reverse complement strand
ACACAGGGTTTATAAAGTCTTGAAATTTAGCAGCTATATGGTTATGTGCCCGAATATGTTCAAGGATTATAAGGCCTCCCCCGGGTTTTAGCCATTTAACGATATTATGGATTGCTTTTACCGGATCCGGGATAGTACATAGCACAAGTGTACAGACAACATAGTCCAGTGATTCGGGAGAGATAAGGTTTTCCATCTCCGGATAACCGCAACCAATATTATGAAGAGTTATTCTATCGGGGAAAAGCATTATATCCCTTTTGCCGGATGCGTGAATTAGCATAAAAGGCGATGGTTCAATTCCTGTTAGTTCAATATCTTTGCTGTAGTGCTCGAAGTTGGCTCCTGTTCCAACCCCAATTTCCAGAACCTTTCCCGAAAGAGAAGATAAAAGTTTTGCCCGTCTCGATTTAAGGTAGAACTTCTCTATGAAATACATAAAGTAGTCGTAACCTGCACCAAATTTCCTGCTAAATTTCATAATAAACAAAGATAATATTTTGTCAACTATTGCGTATTTGAATTTTTTGTTTTTACTTTGCAAAAAAAAGTACTTTTATAATGAAAGACAAAGATTATATAAAAGAGATATCAGAGATTCGCTCTATGATGGAGCGATCTTCAAAATTCCTTTCACTATCTGGCTGGGCAGGTATCCTTGCAGGAATCTACGCACTTGCAGGTGCAGTTATAGCTTACAAAATTTTTGATTTCAACCCGGATAAGATTATTTTTAATTTTTCGGGAAGAGATGGAGTATCTGCAATTTACATCAATATTATCTTACTGGCAATAATGGTGTTATTTCTTGCTCTTACAACTGCTTTATATTTCACTTACAAAAAATCGGATAAGAGGGGTGAGAAGCTATGGAACTCAACCTCAAAAAGATTATTGGTAAATATGGCGGTACCTATGGTTGCAGGTGGAGTTGTAATAATTGTGCTCATTATAAACGGACTTACAGGACTGATTGCCCCATTTTCACTTCTATTTTACGGGCTGGCTCTTTTTAATGCAAGCAGATTGACAATTAAAGAGGTGGAGATTTTGGGATATGTACAGATATTTTTAGGACTTACAGGATCACTCTTTGTTGAGTACGGATTACTCCTGTGGGCTCTAGGTTTTGGGGTTGCCCACATTATTTACGGAATCTATATGTATTATAAATACGAAAGGTGAAAATCTCAATAAACAAATTACATAAAGCATTTGAAAGCAGAATCCGGCTGGGAATTATGTCGGCACTTGCAGTGAATGACAAGTTAGATTTCAACTCTCTCAAGGATTATCTTGGAGTTACCGACGGAAATCTTGCGAGTCACATTAAAGCTCTCGATAAAGAGGGATTTATTGGTGTGGAAAAATCATTTATCGGCAAGAAACCAAATACAAGATACTTTATAACCAAAGAGGGTAAGAGTGCATTTAGCTCACATCTTGAGGCATTGGAAAACTACATAAAATCAAATAGATCATTATAGTGAAGACCTTATTTTTTTGCGTTTTAACTTTGAAAAACAAAGAACTTTGATACGATATAATAACTTTAAAAATTATAACAATGACAACAAACAACACTAATTCAAATCAATTTCATACCGGTTCGGTATATAAGCGAATGCTTCAGGGGGCCGGAATAGCTTTGGTACTTATCACTATTTTTTTAGCCGGAGTAGATGACCCAAATCCCGATTGGCCAAAATTCTGGATGGTAAAACCGCTACTGGTAGTTCCAATAGCAGGTGCAATGGGGGGAGTCTTCTATTACTTTATGGACTTTATGAGAAATCAAGGACTCTGGATAAAGATTCTTGCAAATGTAATAAGTCTATTTGCATACCTGGTTGCCATTTGGTTAGGATCTGTCCTTGGTCTTGACGGGACATTATGGAACTAAAAAGGGCAATAAAAATACCAATAATAAATAATAAAAATAAAAATGATGAAAAAAGAGCTGACCAAACATAAAGAGATTCTGTTTATTATTTTCGCATCAATAACTGCAGGTTTAATTGCAAAACTACCCGTCATTTTTTCTCTGGATGAGGAGTTCTTCTATCCAAGAAATATGGGATTCATAATTTTTCCGGTATTGGCACTCTATTTCGGCTGGAAGAATCAACTATCTGCACCAAAAATGGCATTCATTGCCGCATTTTTTGTTCTAAGTGCCGTTTTTATTAACTCACTCCCGAATATAGAAAATGACACCCTTATTCTCTCTTGTATACACCTTATTCTACTTATGTGGTCAGTGCTTGGGTTTGCATTTACGGGAGAGTTAAAAAACACTCTTCAAAAGCGCCTCGGATACTTAAAATATAGCGGAGACCTTGCAGTAATTACAACACTGATTCTTATATCGGGTGGGCTGTTATCTGCAATTACTATAGCACTTTTTGAGCTGATAGATTTGAAGATTGCAGATTTCTACTTCCAAAATATCGGAATTTTCGGATTGGTGGCAGCCCCTATTGTAGGCACATACCTAATTCGGTCAAACCCTCAGCTGATAGGGAAGGTCTCTCCGCTGATTGCCAAAATTTTCAGTCCACTGGTATTGGTAATGCTTGTAGTATATCTGGCGGCAATTATATTCTCCGGCAAAGACCCATATAACAACAGAGAGTTTCTGCTCATCTTCAATGTGTTGTTGATTGGAGTAATGGCCTTGATATTTTTCTCTGCTGCAGATATCTCCGAAAAGCCTAAAACTAATTTCCAGAACTGGATTCTCTTCCTGTTATCTGCAGTAACCATAATTGTAAATGGAGTAGCACTATCTGCCATTTTATTCCGAATTTCGGAGTGGGGTATAACTCCAAACAGAGCAGCAGTACTTGGTGCAAATCTGCTAATCCTAGTAAACCTTATACTGGTTACAATTCAAATTTACAATGTGATTTCACGAAAAAGAGAAATTGACGCAGTAGGAGAGGTCATCTCCCGATATCTGCCGGTTTATGTAATATGGACAGCTATTGTGACATTTTTGTTTCCGGCTATTTTTTGACTCTTCATTGGAAAAACCTAATATAAATAGAGGGGTATGACAGCTATAAGTGTTTGGATGAGCTTTTCGGTTAAAGGGAGTGTAATTAAGAAACCGAGTCAAGATTTTTTTTTGCCAGTCAGAAATAGTTTCCTTATCTTAGGTAGCAGTAAATTGTCTCCTGAAAATTTCCTCAGTTCAGTAAAATAGAACTGTCTAAAACTGGAATTATGAAAAATTCAGCTAAAATTCTCACACTGGGAATCTCTTTAGTAATTTTTATAACCCTTATAAATTGCAAAAAGGATCCTCCAAAAACTATCCCGTCGGTAACTACATCTTCAATTACTAATGTAACACAATCCGCTGTTAGCTGCGGGGGCAATGTTACTAGTGACGGGGGCGCATCAGTCACAGCAAGAGGTGTGTGTTGGAGCGTAACCCAAAACCCTACAATTTCGGACAGCCACTCTACTGATGGCTCGGGAGCAGGGTCGTTCACAACCCAAATTACCGGACTTCTACCCGGAACCACCTATTACTTAAGGGCATATGCAACCAATAGTGTAGGTACAGCTTATGGGAGTCAGGTTTCGACTGCAACATCTGCAACTGCACCAACAGTTACAACAGCATCTGTCAACTCCGTAACAACTTCATCTGCAAGCAGCGGAGGCACCGTAACCTCAAACGGAGGGGGTGAAATAACACAAAAGGGAGTCTGCTGGGGAGCCGCACAAAACCCAGCTGTTGACGGGAGTAAAACAGAGAGTGGTACCGGATCACAATCTTTTACAAGCACTATTTCCGGGTTGAACCCCAATACAAAATACTATGTAAGAGCCTATGCAGTAAACAGTGCAGGTACCTCATACGGCAGCGAGGTTTCATTCACAACAAAAGGGGTGGAGACACTTGCAGAGAACGAGGAGATGTTTCCGGGGGTTTCAGGGACAGCTGCCACTGCGGTTTTTGATGGGGAAACGGTTAATTGTAACGAGGTAAATGGGTTTAAAGTTTATCAGGGAGATATAATTCTTTCGGCACCGGGAGATCAGCAGACTAAGGGTGTTGCCATTACATCTACAATAAACTACTGGCCTGCCAATAGAGTTTTTTACAAAACTGATAATAAGGTAAGTAAAACTAGTATTAAGGCTGCAATTGCGGCAATTGAATCTAAAACCAAATTGAAATTTATTCCTTCTATCTCTGATGACCATTATGTTAAATTTGTATGGGATGAGAGCGGATGTGCCTCTTATGTAGGGAGAACTGGAGGTGAGCAAAAAATATGGCTTGCAGATTGGGCAACTACCGGGACTATAATACATGAGATTTGCCATACTATTGGGCTGAAGCACGAGCAAAGCCGTCCGGACAGGGATAAATATATAATTGTTATAGACACAAATATAATTAAAGGGAAAGAACACAATTTCGAAAAAATGAGCAAGGGAGATGTCCAACCTGCCGACACTTTTGACTTTAATTCTATAATGCTATATACCTCCACGGCCTTCAGTAAGAATGATAAACCTACATTGGTTAAAAAGAGTGACAAATCTACGTGGGAGTCAAACAGAGACATTCTCTCCGGGGAGGATATAAATATGATAAATAAAATTTATCCCGCAACAACTGCTGCTCCATATATCAATATTGATGAAGTAGGGATTGTTCCCGGAGGGGCCTATATTCTGGAAGCAGATGTGTTGGATGATGGTGGTTCTCCAGTTACTATGAGAGGAATCTGCTGGACTACAGATGGGACAACTCCGACACTTAATAATCAGTATCGTACTTCAGGAACAGGAAGCGGAAAGTTTCAGATAAGATTCGACAATCTGGTTTCGGGAGTGAATTATAAGTACAAGGCATTTGCAGTCAATAGCATAGGGACAGCATATACCAATTATTCATTAGTGTATACACATCCATCTCCGGCTACAGTAACGACCGGGTCAATAACAGATATTGCCTCTACTACTGCTATCTGCCAAAGTAATAGTGTCACTACAGACGGATTACTCCCGCTATCAATGAAGGGGGTTTGCTGGAGTGTAAATCAAAACCCTACAATCAGCGACTCCAAAACAAGTAACGGATCGGCAATTGCCACTTTTAACGCCTCTTTAACAGGACTCCAGCCAGGAACAACCTACTATGTAAGAGCCTATGCAACCAACTATATAGGAACGGCTTACGGCGATCAAGTTAGTTTCACTACCACAACCCCGCCTATTGCAGGTTTCATCGCATCTTTTAATGCAATTCTTCCGGGAGGAACTATACAGTTTACAGATCAATCTACAAATAACCCTACAAGCTGGAGTTGGGAATTTGGAGATGGGGGTACAAGTACTCTTCAAAATCCATCACATAAATATACGGCTTCCGGGAACTATACTGTTTCACTGACCGTAACCAATGAGTATGGATCGCATACAGAGACAAAAGCTAACTTCATAGCCGTCTCGAGTCTGTTAGGAACAATTTATACAGATGGAACAGGAGATAATGAAACCAAAGCAAAAGGCGGGCAGTATCTCTCTGTACAACTTGATATACTTGAGGATAATGATGATATAGAGATAAAAGTAACTTCCGGAACTTTAGTAAATGTTCACGTACATCTACGAGCACCAAATGGGAACTGGTATTCAAAATATGATGGATTAAATACTAAGTTTAAGGTGGCTGATCTTATTGGAGATCAGAGGTCAAGTTATACTCATTTAGTATTTTGCGTCAACGGTAAGCACGAGAAATACCTCCCAATAGCTTGTTCTGCACAGGTAATAGCAACCAGGCCGGCAAATCCTTAATAGCCACGATTGTACAATAAAGACCTATCGTAATATATCTGAATATTCAGATGCCAAAGAAGGTGGAGTAGCCTTGACGAGAAGACCGATTTTCTTTAAAATTTCTGCAGGAACAGCATCTTTATGCACCAGTATTGAGATGGTTTTTGCCTTAAGATATTCCAGAGAGAGGTGGTTATATCCGCCAAAGCGGTTGATTTCGGGCTTCCAGGAGTTCTTAACAACATAGTAAACGGTACCATTCTTATCTTTTGCCTTTCCTGTAAGGTGCATCAGGTGGTCATCGGTGGTGGCTTTGGAGTCGAATCCCATCTGTCGTGAAGCAGCATCGGTTTTTACCTCTGTGTAAATTTTATTAAAGGAGAGTTTTGTCCCCTCCTCTGTGGCGAGCTCGTTAGGAGTTGGCATCATCGCCAATCCTGCTTTATCTGAATAGCTCTTCTCGCTCATATCACCATCCCAGCAAACGGTGAACCCCTTCTCAATGGAGTTGTCAATTACCCGAATAAATTCATCCAAAGGCAGATTATAGTATCTGCCACCATTCCAGTTGTCCGGGATCTCCAGCACAAACTCTTTGTAATAGGGGTGATGGGTGAAGCTTGTAAGAAAGATATAGTCATTCGTGTTTAGTCCAAGGCTTTTATAGAAACTCTTTGGAGTATACTCTTCTCCTTTGCAGATAAATTTTTCCGGCACCACCCCCAGATATATATCCAGCAGAGAGTTAAGAAGCTTGTCAAATTCCGGAGTAATCTCTTTGTGCTTAACCGGAACCTGCGCCAGCACATTAACATACTCATTAAGAAGTGTGTGATTATGTGTTGCAGAGTTATAGTTGATGCCATTATATACCACCTCCGGAACAATCCCGTGTTCATTAACCACATCAAAAAGCATATTTGAAAGACTACCCTCCTGAAGATTTCCCTTACCATTTTTTAAGAAATTGTCTTTAACACGATTAATATAGTTGTATCTCACAGTGTGCATCTCCGAGAGGTCAAACTCACCTTTTCCCATCCTTAAAAGCTCCGATTCAAAAAATGAGGTTGTCGCAAACGACCAGCAGGTACCCGTCACAGCCTGGTTCCTGACCGGAGTGGCAGGAAGCATTGCAGTATACTCAAATTGATAAACAGGACATTTTGCGGTAATTTGGCTATGAGATTCTTTGGGGATAACCAGAATAGCAACAGCAAAAAGAGTAGTTAAAAGCTTTTTCATAGTCTAATTTCTAATTAAAGTATTTGATCTCACGCTCAGTAATATATTTCTTGATATTATTTTCCTGTAGAATTAAGGTAATCCAATTTCCGTTATCATCATATTTATAAGAAAATTGATTAGTTATGTTTTCTTTAGGGTCACTTACCTTCTCAACTACATTGCCATTTTCGTCGTATTTGTAACTATACTTATAAACTACTGTTCCATCAGAATAATAAAAGATACTTTCTGTCATTTTATCTTTCTCATTATATTTATAAACCGACTTTGAGTCCAATCTTCCATCAGCCTCATAATCAATTTTCTTAATCAAATTTCCAGATTTATCATACCTTTTAGTCGTTCTCCTTAAAAGCTCACCGGATGAATTATACTGATTTTCTTTTATCACATTACCTTTTTTATCATACACATAGATAAGTTTTTGATCTAAACCTCCTTCATAATTATAGCGGGATTCTTCAATCAAATACCCTTGTTCATTATATTTATAAATCCATTTACCATCATCCTCTTCCCACGCAATCATATTACCTTTTTCATCATATTTATAAGTTGATGCAGAGACGATACTATCCTCTGAATTGTATTCGATCTCTTCAATCTTCTCTCCTCTGTCATTATAAGTGTACTTAAATTTACTTTCCAGATTGTCAACGGCATTAAAAGTAATCTCTTCTATTAACTTCCCATTCTCATTAAACAAAACGATGCGCGATTCTTCTTTTTGAAGATCATCCGAATTTTCAACAAATGAATAAATAGTTTCATTTGACGATTGAACCAACCCCTTTAGATTATTCAACTCCCAATGGTTACTACTTTTTTTATTTTTAATATCTTGATTATTAGTACAACTGGTTATAATGAATAATCCAAAGATAATTGTTAATAAAGAGTTTGGGTTTTTTGTCATTGTATTAAATGCAGATACCTTTTTACGGTTTTTGAAATAGAATTATATCACATAAATATAAATTAATTTTATTTAATACCGTTATCTGATAAGAGATCATATTGTGCTCTATTAATAAAAATTGCATATTTACACCATAAAACCATTAAATTATTACAAAATGAATATTCCATTTGAGACTATTGACTGGGCAAATGTGCCCAGAAGCGAACATAAGGGAGAAACCGGAACAGCCTGGTGGCAAACTAAGCAGTTTGGTGGTTTACGTGTAAGACTGGTTGAGTATTCAAAAGGATATGTTGCCGACCACTGGTGTACCAAAGGGCATATTGTACATTGTCTGGATGGCGAGTTTGTGAGCGAACTCCAAACAGGAGAGAGCTCTTTACTGACTAAAGGGATGACCTACATTGTAACAGATGATTTGAGTTCGCATCGCTCCACTACCGAAAACGGAGTAAAGCTTTTAATTATTGACGGAGATTTCCTGAAAAATCAACCGTAACATTATCTCCCGCCGGTCTTGACCCAACGAACCACTGATTATAAGTCACTTTTTTTGGATTTTTGTTGTTTCGTGATTTCTTATGTTTAGTCGTGTAAAATAGTTGTCTATCATAATCAAACCAATAAAAGATATAGTCTGAAAAGGAAGATTTCATTGACTGAGTGAGTAAGGAAACGAAATTTGCGAGATATATATGGCTCTTTAGCTTCTATTGCAGTGGAATGAATATGACAGATATTTGCCACACTACCTATGTTGCCCGACGCTCATATGCAACCCTATTGAAATTTATGGGGACATCCATAGAGTAGATTTCTGAAAGCCTGGGTCACACCAATATCTCGACAACAAAAACTACCTTGATTCATTCCCGAAAGAACACAACAAAGCAACATCAAAAAAATTATCGGCATTGATGTAAATATCCAAGATTTAAAATATTTGCAAGAATGTTTGGCAATAATGTTAAATAATTGCCAAACATTCTTATTTTTGTAAAAATGATTAATGTTAAAATGGATACCGAAACTATATTAAAAAATGCTTTTGAAAATAAGGCTATGCTCAAAACTGCGGAGTTGGTGGCTATATTAGAAAAAGAAAATCCTCGATTGCCATATTCTTCGATTTTGAAATTAATCACCTCTCTAACCAGAAAGAATGTTGTTTTTAGAGTAAAAAAAGGAGAATATACTCTTAGTAACAAACACCCTTTTAAGCCATTGATAGGCGAGCAGGTTGGCAAAATAGATGGAATACTCAGACAAAATTTTCCATTGGTAAGTTATTGTTTATGTGAATCGCGGTGGATAAACGGATTTACACAACATATTGCATCAAATAATTTTTTATTAGTTGATGTTGAAAGAGATGTTGTAGAATCGGTCGCCAATCGTCTGCGAGATGAATACAAAGGAGTTTTTGTAAACCCCACTCAAGAAATACTAGATAATTATGTACGTGAATTTGAGATGCCGATTATTGTTCGAAATCTTATAACAGAAGCTCCAATTATTATAATAGACAACATACCCATTGCCTCGATAGAAAAAATATTGATTGATATAATATCAGATGTGGAGTTTTTCTACTTGCAAGGTTATGAATCTGTTCATATCTTCGAAAATGCTTTAAACGGATGTGCCGTCAATACCAGTGTGTTGCTCAGATATGCTGCTCGCAGGGGCAAAAAGCAGGAGGCAAAGACATTTATAAAATACGAATAATAGGCAAAATCTACTAATTGTTGCCAATAATACGCAAATATGATTTCAGAGGAGTCCATATCCATAGAGTGGATAGAGCAGGTTTCTGCAAACAACAATAAAGCTGATAAGATTTTAGTAGAGAAGGTTGTAAGAGCCTTGTCATTACTCGAATCGCTTGTAATTTCAGGATGTCCATTCATTTTCAAGGGTGGTACCGCATTGATGTTGCATCTTAATAGTTCCAAACGACTATCAATTGATATCGACATAATATCTCCAACCTACATAGATTTTACTCCATTTTTTCAAATGGTAATTGAAAACAGCAATTTTATTCGATATGAGTTAAATGAGAGAAGTTCGGATATGAATATTCCAAAAGCTCACGTCAAATTCTTCTATGAGCCAACATATATAACTTCTCAGCAAGAAGAGTATATTTTGCTTGATATCCTTTTTGAAAAGGCGCAGTATGCAAAACTAATCGAATTAAATATTGATTCGCCATTCATTAAGCAAGATGGCAAATTATTGAGTGTCAATGTGCCAAGTATAGAGGATATGTTGGGTGATAAACTTACGGCATTTGCTCCCAACACCACCGGTATTCCATACATTAAGAACGGAAATAGCAAGACAATGGAAATTATCAAGCAACTTTACGATATTGCCTCTCTGTTTGACAGAATTACTGATGCAACAATAACAACTACGACATTCAAGAAGTTTGCACAAACAGAGCAAGGATATCGCAATCAAACCATTGATCATAAGCAGGTCTTGAACGATATATTCCAAACAGCCCTATGTATTTCAACTCGTGGCAGTGACGGTAATGGTGATTTTGATGCATTGATGAGAGGAATTACTCAAGTGAGAAGTTTTGTGTTTTCGGAGAACTATCAGATAGACAAGGCAACAGTTGCTGCATCAAAAGCAGCCTACATATCTACCTTGATTGGAAGCGAAGCAACAACCATCATTAGATTTCAAAATCAAAATCAAGTTACTGATTGGGTAATTGAGCAGCCTTTCAATACCAAGCTTAATAAACTTAGAAAGTCAATACCTGAAGCGTTTTTCTATTGGTATCAAACTTATCTTTTAATAAAATTCCGATAAAGCAATTTGGCAGACACCTTTTGCCAAATCTGCCAGCTTAACCTTAAGTTGTCATTATGGAAATTTCGTCACCAACTTGGTGACGAATTAATAATGGATATCTAAATCAATATTTAAAAACCGATCTAATATTAAGCCTCGCAGAAAGAAAATAGATATAGCAGCCTTTCTACTTTTACCGTTTCGGCTGTTGTAACCTCTCCACCACCAAAGATCCCTAAGGAGAACTTAGAAAAGGCGATCAAGAACCTAAAATATCAGCTTGCCCGTAAGAGTGAGCATGCCAAAGCAATTGGCGTTTCTCGCCCCACTATCGACAGATGGTGCAATGATGGGTTTATCAGCAGCGGGGTTAAGAGTGATATTTTTCTTAATCCGACTAATCTTTTTGACCTTGGAGTTGTGTTAAGGCAGTTGGAAAAAGTAAAAGAATAAGCGAAGTGAGTAGCGTGAAAGTGTGAGTCAATGAAAAATTGAATTCGCAGCTTTAGCTGCAAAGCCCCCTCCCGGGAGGGGGTTTGGGGGTGGGTAGAAAACGATGGGCCCAGCTGGGCTTGACCCGAGGCCGCAGGCCGAGAGCCACGACCGGAGGGAGTAACGTGAAAGTGTGAGTCAATGAAAAATTGAATTCGCAGCTTTTGCTGCAAAGCCCCCTCCCGGGAGGGGGTTTGGGGGTGGGTAGAAAACGATGGGCCCCGGGCCCATAAAAAAAGCAGCCTCTCGACTGCTTTTTTTGTGGGCCCAGCTGGGCTTGAACCAGCGACCCCCTGATTATGAGTCAGGTGCTACTAACCAACTGAGCTATGGGCCCGAAACGGACTGCAAAAATAATAAAAATCTCTTAACTCCTATTATTAAATACAGTCACTATTTCAATTTTTTCAAACTTCTTTATCAGACTTTGATTTCTACTTCAACTCCGCTGGGAAGTTCAAGCTTCATCAGTGCATCAACTGTTTTAGGAGTTGAGCTGTAGATGTCCAGCAGACGGCGGAAAGAGTTCAGTTCGAACTGCTCGCGAGCCTTCTTGTTAACGAAGGTAGAGCGGTTTACGGTGAAAATCTTCTTGTCTGTAGGGAGTGGAATAGGGCCACTTACAACAGCACCGGTAGCTTTTACTGTTTTAACGATCTTATCTGCCGATTTATCAACGAGCATATGATCGTAAGATTTTAGCTTAATTCTTATTTTTTGGCTCATATCTTTATTTTTTTTCTCTTTTTATTCGTCTAAGTCGTTATCAAATTTCTTTCCGCCGGCCTTCTCAATAACCTCTTTTGCAAGATTAGCAGGAAGTTCGGTATAATGAGAGAACTCCATTGTGCTGGTAGCGCGTCCGGATGATAGAGTACGAAGTATAGTTACATAGCCAAACTGCTCCGAGAGGGGCACTTTAGCCTTTACAATCCTTGCATTACCTTTCGAGTCCATATTGTTTATCTGGCCCCTGCGTTTGTTAAGGTCACCGATTACATCTCCAAGATAATCTTCCGGTGTAACAACTTCAAGAGACATAATAGGCTCCTGAATATAAGGGTGCGCTTTAGGGCAAGCCTTACGGAATGCCTGTCTTGCACAAATTTCAAACGAAAGGGCATCTGAGTCAACTGCGTGGAATGAACCATCCTTAAGAACAACCTTAAGGGATGTTACCTCATATCCTGCAAGAACACCATTTGAGAGAGCAGCTTTGAAGCCCTTCTCAACAGATGGTACATACTCTCTTGGGATATTACCGCCTTTTACCTCATCTATGAATTGAAGTCCGGAGATACCTTCATCTGCAGGGCCTATTTCAAAAATGATATCTGCAAACTTACCTCTACCACCGGTCTGCTTCTTGAACACCTCGCGATGCTGGACAGTTGAACGGATAGCCTCTTTGTAGTTAACCTGAGGAGCACCCTGGTTAATCTCCACTCCAAACTCCCTCTTAAGACGGTCTACAATAATCTCCAGGTGGAGTTCACCCATTCCGCTGATTACTGTCTGCCCTGTCTCGTGGTCTGTACGAACTGTAAATGTAGGATCCTCTTCCGATAGTTTGGAGAGGGCCATTCCCAGTTTGTCAAGATCTTTTTGAGTTTTTGGCTCAACTGCAAGACCGATAACGGGATCCGGGAAAGACATAGATTCCAGAACGATTGGTTTGCTCTCAAGACAAACTGTATCTCCGGTGCGAAGCTCCTTGAAGCCCACTGCAGCGCAAATATCGCCAGCCTCTACAAATTCAATTGGGTTCTGTTTGTTTGAGTGCATCTGGTAGAGACGGGCAACTCTCTCTTTCTTGCCGGAGCGTGTATTCAGGACATAAGATCCCGAATCCAGTTTGCCGGAGTAAGCTCTGATGTATGCCAGACGTCCCACATAAGGGTCGGTTGCAATCTTGAAAACAAGACCGCAGAAAGGTTCTTTGATATCTGTTTTACGAATCTCCTCTTTCTCAGTGTCCGGGTTGATACCCTTAATGTCACCGATGTCAAGGGGTGATGGCAGGTAGCGCATCACAGAGTCCAGCAGATATTGAACACCTTTGTTTTTGAATGATGAGCCGCACGTCACAGGTACAACCGCCATATCAATGGTAGCTTTGCGAAGTGCATCTATAATTTCGGTATCGGATATAGAGTCAGGATCGTCGAAGAACTTCTCAAGAATTGCATCGTTATACTCTGCAATTGACTCAACCAGTTTTCCTCTCCACTCAGCTGCCTCTGCAACCATATTTGCAGGCACCTCTTTTACGACGTAGTTTATAAGCTCTTTATTGTCCTGGTCGTAATAGTATGCTTTATTTGCTATAAGGTCAATTATTCCTTCGAATTTATCTTCAGCCCCGATAGGCAGAGCAATCGGAACTGCATTGGCACCCAACTTGCTGTTTATCTCTTCGACAACAGCATAGAAATCGGCGCCGGTACGGTCCATTTTGTTTACATAAGCCATTTTGGGAACGTGATACTTATCTGCCTGGCGCCAAACAGTCTCAGATTGAGGCTGAACGCGGCCAACGGCGCAGAATGTGGCAACAGTACCATCAAGCACACGAAGAGATCTCTCGACCTCTACTGTAAAATCTACGTGTCCCGGAGTGTCTATAAGGTTAATCTGATACAGGTCTCCATTGTAGTCCCAGAAGGCTGTAGTCGCTGCAGATGTGATTGTTATTCCCCTCTCCTGCTCCTGAACCATCCAGTCCATTGTTGCGGCTCCGTCGTGTACTTCGCCGATCTTGTGAGTTTTACCTGTGTAAAAAAGAATTCGTTCGGATGTAGTAGTTTTACCGGCATCAATGTGGGCCATTATGCCGATATTTCTTGTATATTTTAAATCTCTTGCCATTTATTTGGATAGTGGTGCTATTTGGTGCTTAAAAACGGAAATGTGCAAACGCCTTATTAGCCTCTGCCATTTTGTGCATATCCTCTTTTCTCTTGTAAGAAGCACCCTCGTTGTTATAGGCTGCCATAATCTCTGCGGCAAGTTTGTCGGCCATAGTGTGACCGGAACGTTTGCGTGCGTACATAATAAGGTTTTTCATCGAGATTGAAATTTTCCTTTCGGGACGCACCTCTGTAGGAACCTGGAAGTTTGCTCCACCAACCCTGCGGCTTTTAACCTCAACTTGTGGTGTTACATTCTCTAATGCTTTTTTCCAGATCTCTAAAGGAGCCTTGTCAGAATCTTTCATCTTTTCGCCGATGATGTCAAGCGCATCGTAGAAGATGCGATAGGCGATACTCTTCTTTCCCTGAATCATAAGGTTATTCACAAATCTTGTTACATAAGAG